>PVMK01128255.1_pt1 | contig 17396 bp, 13 predicted proteins | sample 1853481 | NCBI WGS metagenome assembly PVMK01 (sample SAMN08533507, study PRJNA380276) | Marine sediment metagenome, whole genome shotgun sequencing project.
TTAGCCGCGGCGTGCCCATGGTCAAGGCCATGGAAGATGAAACGATTATCGCCTGGCACATGAACGGTGAATCCCTGCCGCTGATGCACGGCTACCCGCTGCGCCTGGTGGTGGGCGGTTGGCCCGCATCCACCTCGGGCAAGTGGCTCAGGCGCATCAGTGTGCGTAACAAGGAGCACGACGGCCCCAAGATGGGCGGTTTTTCCTACCGGGTACCCTGCAAGCCGGTTGTGCCGGGGGCAGAGGTGACAGAACAGGAGATGTGCATTATCGAGTCCATGCCGGTCAAATCGCTTATCACCTACCCGCGTTCCGGGGTGGTGCTGACCCTGGGCAAGCCACTGCAACTGAGAGGCCACGCCTGGGCCGGTGACCTGGGCATAACAGCGGTGGATGTCTCTATCGATTTTGGCCAGACCTGGCAGCCTGCCAAACTGGAGAAGCCCGCCAACAGGCTGGCCTGGCAGGATTTCGGCGCGGGCCTCAAGTTTCCCCAGCGCGGCTATTACGAGGTGTGGGCCCGCGCCACCGATGACAGTGGCAGGGCGCAACCCATGGTGGTGCCCGGCTGGAACCCGCGGGGTTACCTCAATAATGCCTGTCACCGCGTTGCGGTAAAGGTGGTGTGATGCCTGTTTGGTTCAGCCGGGGTCCGCGTATATTGTTGCTCAGCCTGCACGCGGTATCAGCCGGGGCTGTGGAACTCGATGCCAGGACCGGCATGGTGATTGCCCCGGGGTTCGAAGTGGTCAGTGTGCAGTGCACCGTGTGCCACTCTGCCAAACTTATCACACAGAATCGGGCGGACCGCGATGGCTGGCTGGCCATGATCCGCTGGATGCAGGACACCCAGGGCCTGTGGTCACTGGGAGATACGGAGCCCCTGGTGCTCGATTACCTGGCGCAATATTACGGGCCAATCGCGGTAGGCCGGCGGCCTCCCTTGCCGCCGGAACTTCTGCCCCCGCAGTAATTCATTATTCAAACAACTAAAGGTTACACAATGTCCGAAGTGGATATCAATCCGGATCAACTCAAGCCGGCGCTGGCAGATTACATCCTGGAATACGCACAAAGCTGTCCGGATCGCATCGCCCTGAGTTCCGAATACGGCGATATCAGTTACGCCGAATTGGGCCTGCAGGTGCGCCGTTTGGCGCGGGCCCTGCAGCGCAGCGGGGTAAAACGCGGTGATCGAGTGGCGGTGCTGACTACTCCGCGGGCAGACGGTTACAGCATATTCCTGGCGCTCAATGCCATAGGTGCGATCTGGCTGGGAATCAACCCCGTCTATCAGTACCAGGAGATGCTGTATGTGGTGGATGACGCCTCACCGGTGGCGCTGGTGTTTCTCTCTGAATTCCAGGGACGTAGCTACATCGAAGATGCGACTCGCCTGATGCACGATTCCAGCTCTTTGCAAAATATGTATTGCCTGGATCGCGAGTTGGACGGTGTGGACTCCCTGGCTGGCATGGTGCAGCGCCTGGTGGGGGAGGGAGAGGGTTTGTCCCCGGATTATCAGCGCGACCGTGAGGATGTAGCGATGATCGTCTATACCTCCGGCTCCACCGGCAACCCCAAGGGCTGCATGCTGCCCAATAAGGCCATGGCCTATCGCGCTTTCACCCAGTGGCAACAGTTCCGGGTGGGCGACTACCCGCGGGTCTACTGTCCGTTACCGCTCAATCATGTGGGGGGGATGCAGATGGTGGCCGGCGCCACCTTGTTCGCAGGTGGCACGGTCAATTTCCGCGAGAAATTTAACGCTGCGGAAGTAGGGCAGGTGGTGTCGCAGGGCCGGATAAACTTTATGGTGATGTTTCCCACCATGTATCAGTTGATCTGCGATGCCCCGGCATTTCGCGCAGAGGATTTCGCCAGCCTGGAATGCATCAACTTCTCCGGTGGTGTTATCTCCCGTGAACTACTGGGTAAGTTGGCCACGCTGGGCAGCGGCCGGGTCTGTACCTGCTTTGGCTCAACCGAAACCTGTATCGGCGTTGTTTTCAGTGATCCCGAACTGGACCTGGATACCTTGTCTATTTCTGTGGGGCGTCCCATTCGCGACGATGTGCGTGTGGTCAAGGATGATGGCGAGTTCTGCAAGGCAGGCGAGATCGGCGAATTCCAGGTGAAACCGGATTACTGCATGGTGGGCTATTTCAATCGCCCGCAAGAGACTGCGGCGTCTTTTACCGCCGATGGCTGGTTGAAAACCGGTGACCTGGTAGAGGTGCTGCGCGACGGCAATGTCCGTTTTTCCGCACGGGTGTCCGATATGTTCAAGTCAGGTGGCTACAATGTGTACCCGCGTGAAATCGAGATCGCTCTGGAAGAACACGAGGCCATTACCACAGCTGCGGTGGTGGGCGTGCCGGATGCCCTGTACGGTGAAGTGGGCTACGCCTATATCAACCTGCTGGCGGGCAACACCGTCGATGCGGAACAGCTTAGAGGATGGTGCAAAAGCCGGGTCTCCAATTACAAGATACCAAAAGTCATAGAAGTGCTGGATGCCATGCCACTGCTGCCCAATGGCAAACTGGACAAGACATCGCTGAAGAAATTTGCTCGCGAGTCGCACGCTCTGACTTGAATGGCGCTTACTTGAGCAATGCGTGAGTCCCGCTGCACGGCGCGGGTGGAGCCACTCTCGGTTAGAACCCCATGCCCTCAAGTGGCTCCACCCGCACCGCACAGCTACGCAGTGACATACTCAAGCCTATTGAATACTGCCGCAGGTAGCTGCTTCCGGGAGTTTTTTGCCTTGCAAAGGCATGGGGTTCTAACTGAGCAAGGCAAAAAACTCCCGGAAGCAGCGGAGGCTTGATTTCCCTTCTAAGCGGCATTCACAATTTCAACTTCGACCGCCAGTTGCTCGCCACGAAATTTTCGTACCAGATCCGCCTTGCGCACTGCCAGCATCTCACGGTTGCGATCTTTCACATGGCCATAACCGCGCAATTTCTCCGCTAGCCTGGCAAGTTCCAGCGCTGCGCCGTAGTTGTTTTCATCCAGTTCGGACAGGAGGGTATCGAGCAGTTGCCGATACTCGTCGACATCGGCTCGTTCCTGTTTACGCTCACTGGTATACCCGAACATATCCAGCGCGGTGCCGCGCAGAAACTTGAACTTCGCGAGAATGGTGAAGGCCTTCATTATCCACGGCCCGAATTCCTGCTTGACCAGATGGCCAGTGGCGGGGTCGCGCTTGCTGAACAGCGGCGGCGCCAGGTTGAAGCGCAGTTCATAGTCGCCCTCGAAGCGCTGCTGTACCTTGCGCTGAAAGTCACCGTCGCTGTAGAGTCGGGCCACTTCGTACTCGTCTTTGTAGGCCATGAGTTTGTACAGGTTATGGGCGGCAGCCATGGCGATTGAGTCGGTGGGCAGGCCATCGGTAGACTGGCCGCAACGGGGGTCCGCCGCGCAGATGCGCGCCATTATGTCGCGGTAGGTCTCCGCGTAGGCCGCGTTCTGGTACTGGGTGAGGCGCTGCGTTCGATTGGCGATGACCTCATCAAGGCCTGGTGCCGACACCGGCTCCACCGGTTCTTTGTCGATTAACGCCAGGACCTTGTGCGGCTGGTCGGCGCAGCGACGGCCCCACACAAAGGCCTGCTTGTTGAATTCAATCGCCACACCATTGAGTTCAATGGCCTGCTCCAATGCCGCCGCGGAGACGGGCACCAGGCCGCGCTGCCAGGCGAAGCCCAGCAGGAACAGGTTGCTGGCGATAGAGTCTCCCAGCAGCGCTGTGGCGATCCGGGTGGCGTCAATAAAATGACAGCCATCAGCGCCCACTTCCGCTTCAATCTTGCCTTTCATTGCAGTGCTGGGGAACCGGGCATCCGGGTCCAGGATAAATGCCGCCGTGGGAACCTCAGCGTCATTTACCACAGCGTGGGTTCTGCCCCTGGCGACTTTGCCCATGGCCTCGTAGGTGGTGGTGACCACGAGGTCGGCGCCCAGTAGCAGATCCGCTTCACCTGCCGGGATGCGCACGGCCTTGATGTCATCCTGCGTTGCGCTGACCCGCACATGACTCACCACAGCGCCAAATTTCTGGGCCAGCCCGGTCTGATTCAGAGTGGCGCAGCCCCTGCCCTCGATATGCGCGGCCATGGCCACCAGTGAGGTGATAGTCAGGACGCCGGTACCGCCGATGCCTGTTACCACCGTATTCCAGGGCCGGTCCAGGGAGGGCAGCGTGGGCTCCGGCAGGGGATCAAACAGGGTATCTGTTTCATTCATGTCCGCACCAGCTGAGGGTTTTCTCAGTTGACCGCCTATGACTGAAACGAAGCTGGGACAGAAACCCCCGGCACAGCTGTAATCCTTGTTACAGGCACTCTGGTCGATCTGGCGCTTGCGCCCCAGTGCGGTTTCCTTGGGCAGCACCGACAGGCAGTTGGATACGATGCTGCAATCACCGCAGCCCTCGCACACCTCGTCATTGATAAACAGGCGTTTGGCGGGATCTTCCAGGGTGCCCTTCTTGCGCCGGCGGCGCTTCTCGGCAGCGCAAGTCTGTTGATAGACCAGCACTGATGTACCTTTGAATTCGCGCAGTTCCTTTTGCAGTGTATCCATTTCGTCCCGGTGATGCAGGCTATAGCCAGGGATGCCGCTGAACTGGCCGCGCCAGCGCCCCGGGTCATCACTGACCAGCGCAATACGGCGCACACCTTCTCCACGCAGCTGGTAGATCAGGTCTTCTACCTCCAGAGTGCCATCGATGGGCTGGCCGCCTGTCATGGCCACCGCATCGTTGTAGAGGATTTTGTAGGTAATGTTCACTCCGGCACTGACCGCCGCGCGGATCGCCATAATGCCTGAGTGAAAATACGTGCCGTCGCCCAGATTCTGGAACACATGCTCGGTGGTGGTAAACGGCGCCTGGCCGATCCAGGTCGCACCCTCACCGCCCATCTGGGTGAAGGTGTGGGTCTCCCGATCCGGCATCCAGGTCGCCATGTAATGGCAGCCAATACCACCCCGCGCGTGGCTTCCCTCGGGTACGCGGGTGGAAGTGTTGTGTGGGCAACCGGAGCAGAAATGCGGCAAGCGCTCGATAATGTCACGCGGTTGCGCCAGTGACGCCTCTTTCTGCTCGATCCAGCGGAGTCGCTGATCCATGGTTTCAGACCGGTAGAATCGCTTGATGCGGCTGCCGATAGCCAGCGCCACCATGGCCGGCGTCAATTCAGCCAGGTTGGGCAGCAGGTCGCGCCCCTGCTCATCGAATTCACCGAAAACCCGCGGCCGTGCCGCTACCGGAGAGTTGTAAAGCTGTCCTGTGAGCTGGTCCTCGATAATGGAGCGTTTTTCCTCGACCACTAAAATTTCTTCCAGCCCCTCGGCGAAGTCGTGGGTAGTTCGCGGCTCCAGCGGCCAGGGCATGCCCACCTTGTAGACGCGCAGGCCGATCTCGGCAGCGACCCCCTCGGTAATGCCCATATCTTCCAGTGCCTGCATAACGTCGAGATAGGCCTTGCCCGTGGTGATGATGCCAAAGCGGGGATTGGGGCTGTCGATGACGATTTTATTGAGGCCGTTGACCCGGGCGAATTCCCGGGCGGCGTAGATCTTGTACTTGTTGAGCCGCAGCTCCTGCTCCAGTGGCTTGTCCGGCCAGCGCGCGTGCAGGCCATCGGCGGGCAACTCGAACTCCTCGGGGGTCACGATCTGTATGCGGTTGGGGTCGATATCTGCGGAGATGGCGGAATCCATGTTTTCTGTGATGGCCTTCAGTGCCACCCAGCAGCCGCTGTAGCGTGACAGCTCCCAACCGTACACGCCCAGGTCCAGCACTTCCTGTACGTTGGAAGGGCTCAGCACCGGCACTGAGGCACCGATAAACATATGCTCCGACTGGTGTGGCAGGGTAGAGGACTTGCAGGCGTGATCGTCACCGGCCACGGCCAGTACGCCGCCGTATTTAGAGGTGCCGAACGCATTGGCGTGTTTGATTACGTCCATGCTGCGATCCACCCCCGGTCCCTTGCCATACCACATGCCAAAGACACCGTCGTATTTCGCACCCTTGAACAGGTTGGTTTGCTGGCTGCCCCAGACCGAGGTGGCCGCCAGATCCTCGTTAACGCCCGGTTGGAAGTAGACATTGTGCTTTTTCAGCCAGGGCGCTGCCTTCCACATGGCCTGGTCCACACCGCCCACTGGCGAGCCGCGATATCCGGAGATGAACGCGGCGGTATTGAGGCCGCGCTGCTGGTCGCGCTGGTGTTGCAGCATGGGCAGGCGCACCAGCGCCTCGATGCCGGTCATATACGCCCGGGTCGCGTCCAGTGCGTACTTGTCATCCAAGGATACTTTTCTTATTGGTTTTGCGTGGTCGTTATTCATGATCGCCTCGGGCTGAAGTAATGGCCTAGTGTCGCCGAAAATGAGGGGCATTTTTATTTGTTTTTTCTCTTATACAGGGATTACTATGCATAAATAATGCAATTTTTCTAAGTATAAGGGTAGATTAAACTATGAAATTGGCAAAACAGGATATACAGATCCTGAAACTGCTTCAGCGCGACGCTACCACCAGTACCGCCAGTATCGCTGAGCAGATCAACCTGTCCCAGTCCCCATGCTGGCGTCGCATTAACCGCCTGGAGACTGAGGGCCTGATCAAGGGGAGGGTGGCCCTGCTGGATCGCGGCGCCCTGGGGATGGAGGTGGTGGTGTTTGCCACGATCAACCTGACCTCTATCGGCAGGCAGAACCTGCTCGAATTCGAACAGGAAATCGTGGCCCATCCGGAAGTTGTCGAGTGCTACACGATGACGGGTATCTGGGATTACATGCTGAAAATAGTGACCCGGGATATTCGCCATTACGAGGTGTTTGTGCGCAATACACTGACCGTCAGTTCTGCCATCCGCGAATTGCATTCACATATGGCGGTTACCGAAATAAAAAATGTCACTGAACTGCCGCTGGATACGCAATTGTAAGGTGCCTAATTCATCTCCAGGCTCTGCTGCCCAATTGCGGTAGGGGTGCCGCGCTGCTCGATACCATTTTGCCCCGTGTCGGAGTTTGAATTTCTATTCAGCGCCCTGGGCAGGGGTTTCAGAAAACCCCACCCCCAGCGATGCTGGGGCATTTTGCCCACCAGGTCACCCGCATCCACCACTGAGACCGGGCTAAAGAATGGCTGGAAAGCTTTGCCGCCGCCTCCGTTGTTGTCCCATTGCGAGAGAGTGCTGCTAAGCAGCTGGTGTTGCCTGTCGAATGTCACCACCAGGAATTCTCCCCTGGCCTGCATGTCACCCCAGTCCAGAGAAAACAATTCAGCCCCCATGGCGCCCAGGCTGAGCCCCAGGGTCTGCTCCTTGACCTGCCAGTGCTCCCAGGCGAGTACATAGCCGTTGCTGGTGGCGGATATCCGCTGCGGAGGACCAAGGTCTGCCAAAACCTGCTGTAAGTTCAAGTTCTGTGCCACATCCGGAACGTCAGCTTCTGACAGGGGCCTGCCCAGGTCATAATGCCACTGGGTACAGCCCGTCAGCAGGCAGAGTCCCAGTAGCAGGGCAGGAGCCTGTCCGAGAATAGGAGCCGTAGCGAGGGAAAGCCATTTTGAGTCAGATTTTCCGATCATTTGAGGCGAATAGCCGGCTCTATTTAACGAAAATGATCGGAAAATCTGGCCAAAATGGCTTTTCCGCAGTAGGTTCCCATTCTTGGACAGGCTCCTAAGTCTTATCAGATTCATAAATATGGGTTGAGTATTCTGTCAGCACATCGTTCTCGTCGAAGAAGAAGATCGCGCGATCATAGCGAGTATCGATCTTCATGCGGTTGTACAGGATCAGGATCACGCCGCTTCCCTTGGCGCGTTCGAACAGGTAGTAAAGGACCGTTTCGTCTTCCATGGAGATTACCTGCGACGGCGGACCGAGCAAGGCCAGGACATCTTTACGCGTGCTTTCACCCCGGGTCAATTGTTGCGTTACCGAGGATTGCCAATTGACCTCGACGCCGCGTTTACTTTCGTATTGGACGCAGGCTTGCAGCGTGATAGCGCACACGACTGCGATGAGGATAAGAGCCGGGCGTTGCATTAATTGCTTACTCCAGTCGGGAACAGTGGTACACAATAGGCTATTGCGGACGGTTATGACACAATGAAATCGTTATTCAGGCGGTCAGTTTTCGGGGAGTAAAGTGATTGGGAAATATACAAGTCAGCATTAATGATCGGGGTATAGCGGTGCTTGAACTGAACAGGCCCGATGTCCTCAATGTGCTCAATGGACCCCTGCTGACGGAGCTTTTCGAGGCACTGGGCAACCTGGGTAGTAATGATGAGGTACGGGTGCTCATCGTAACCGGGCGGGGCCGGGGGTTTTGCGCCGGGGCGGATTTGGGCGGCGCTTCGGGGACTGTTGGCAGCGCAGCATCAATGGGTGAACACATCAGTGAGATGATGTTGCGGCAGTTCAACCCGGTGATGGAGCTGCTGTATGATTTTCCGCGCCCGGTGATCTCGGCTATCAACGGTATTGCCGCGGGGGGCGGTGCCGCTATTGCACTGTGCGCAGATATTGTACTGGCATCGCACTCGGCGGCACTGAAGGTGGTTCAGGTCCCGTACCTGGGCATCGTGGCGGATCTTGGCGCCAACTGGCTGCTGCCGCGTATCGCCGGTCGCAGCCGTGCCCTCGGCGCCTGTTTGCTGGGTGATACGCTTGATGCTTCCCGGCTGCATGAGTGGGGTCTGGTGTGGGAGTGTGTCGATGACGAACAGCTTATGGACAAGGCACGGGAGTACGCCGCCAGACTCGCACAGGTCCCGGCGGAAGCGGTGGTTGCCACGCGCAAACTGGTGGACAGCGCGCCCCACAGGACGTTTGCAGAGATACTGGAAGATGAGCGGCAGTATCAGAGGCAGCTCTGCGATGCTCCGTTCTTTGTCGATTCCGTGAGTCGGTTTCTGACGAAGTGAATACCAGGTGTATTGAATGCTACAGTGGTAGCCGCTTTCGGGACTTGTTTTGTCTTGCAAAGGCGTGGGGTTCCAACTCTAAATCGATTAATATTACCCGCCACATAAACTACGCAACCGGAATCACTAGATGTTTGAAACACTGGAAGTAAGCGCACAGGGACCTATAGGGACACTCTGGCTTAACCGGCCGGAACGACTCAACGCCCTTTCCACCACAGTGCTTAATGAACTGGCCCTGGCAGCTCGCTGGTTCGACGAACAGAGCGAGGTTCGCGTCGTGGTCGTCGGGGGCAGGGGCAGGGCGTTTTCCGCAGGGGCCGACCTGGATGGGTTCCCAGCGGTGGGTGATGCAGGTCTCAGGGAGGCAGCGGATGCCGGCCGAAAAATGGCGGATGCCCTGGAAAACATGCGGGCACTGAGCATTGCCCGTATCCAGGGGTGGTGTGTCGGGGGCGGCCTGGTGGTGGCAGCGGCTTGCGACCTGAGGGTGGCGACAGACACCGCCCGTTTTTCAATTCCCGAAATCGACCTGGGTATCCCACTGGCCTGGGGTGGTATCCCGCGGCTGGTGCGCGAGATCGGCCCGGCCCTGACCAAGGAGTTGGTTATCACCTGCCGCGAGTTCGATGCGGCTGAGGCCAAATCCGCGGGCTTTCTCAATCGTGTGGTGCCTGAGTCGGAACTGGACCAGGCGGTGCAGGATCTGGCTGCGCAAATCGCTGCCAAGCCCGGTATTCCTGTAGCGGCAACCAAGGCCCATGTCAATGCCGTTACCGCACAGATGGTGGGTACGATGCGAGCCTGGTCCGATGCGGACAGTTTGATTGGCGCCCTGTTGGATCCGGAGTGCACCGCGTCGCGCGAAGCCTATGTGAAGGCGCGGGGCCGCTAGATTTTCCTGAATCAGACGAGACCAGGCTTTTAGAAAGGATTAACAATGTCGGAAGAATTACCCAGCAGTGAGGCGCCGCCGGGCCCCGCAGTCAGCACCATGACGACTCTGGGGCGCACCCTGAGCTCCGTTATGGAGGCCGGTCGCGAAATCCTGGCCAAAAGACGCGCGGCTGCACCTGCACCACCCAATTCCGCCGGCGCGCTGGTGGCCTTGTGCGAGGACTTGCTGGAGCACCGGGGAGAGGCGTCGGGCCTGGCCCTGGCCAGCGAGATAACCGAGGGCTATCGGCAGTTGCCCGAATCCGGCAGGATGGAATTTTTCTCCAACCTGGCCGACAAGTTTGAGGTGGATACCGGGGCCTTGCTGCAGGCCGTCGAGCAGTATCGGGACAATTCCGATCTGGAGCATCTGTGGTCTATTACCCGGGCGACAGAGGCGCCGCGGCAGAAACTTTTCCGTCGCATCAATATGGCCCCCGATGGCACCAGGACACTGGTGGCGATGCGTGGGCATCTGTTGCAGGTATTGCGTGCTAACCCCGAGTTAAGGGGAATTGATTCCGACCTCAAGCACCTGTTCATTTCCTGGTTCAATAAGGGTTTCCTGGAGTTGCGTCGTATCGATTGGTCGTCGCCGGCACTGGTGCTGGAAAAAATAATCGATTACGAAGCGGTACACGAAATCAATGGTTGGGACGACCTGCGCAGTCGCCTGCGGGAAGATCGCCGCTGCTTCGCCTTCTTCCACCCGGCCCTGGACAACGACCCGCTGGTTTTTGTGGAGATCGCCCTCACCGACGATATTCCGGGTGCTATGGCGCCCCTGTTGCAGCAGGAGCGGGAGGCACCCGTCACAGAGCGGGTTAATACAATCGTTTTTTACTCAATCAGCAACTGCCATCCGGGGCTTGCTGGAATTTCTTTCGGAAATTTCCTGATAAAGAATGTGGTCGAAGAACTGAAAAAGGAAATTGCCACACTCAAGACATTTGTCACCCTTTCCCCTGTACCGGGTTTTCGCAAATGGCTGCTTAGTGCCGACCTGGAGGGGTTGGTCGCGGATGATCTCGTCGCAAGGGTCAGGGAGCCGGTTGGGCGCGTGGTGGAGACGGATGTGTATGACGCGCACATCAAGCTGTGTGCACACTACCTGCTGCGAGTGAAAGCGGGTGAATTACCTATGGATCCTGTAGCCCGGTTTCACCTGGGTAACGGCGCGCGCCTGCACCGTATACATGGGGGTGCGGATCTCTCGGCGAAGGGCAAGGAGCAGTCGGCCGGGATTATGGTCAACTACTTGTACGACCTGCCAAAAATCGAGGAGTACCACGAGGCCTATTTCGATAAAGGGATTATATCCGCCTCACGCGCGGTAAGCCGCATGCTGGATTAGGTTCAAGCGGCCAGGGATTTCTCGGCTTTTGTTTTAGCTTTTGTTTTTATTTTTGTTTTGGATTTTGCCCTGGAACGGGCGGCCTTTGGCTTCGCCGGTTTCGCCTTGCTTTTCGTTTTGCCGCCGATTCCTTTGGTCTTCAGGTAGCTCTCCACCTGATTAACCGCCTGATCGAGGCACTCGCGCATGAACTCGGGATCCGGCATCATATCGCGGTCTGAGGTGAAGGTCAGACCCACCGTGTCGGCATAGGTGCTGGCGCTGAACATCAGGCTACAGCCGCTGTACAGGGGTGAGATACTGGTAAACCAGCTGAGCCGGGCGCCCAGTAGATATAACGGCTGATCCCCACCCTGCAATTCCGCCAGTCCGAGGTTGCCACCTCCCATGATTCTCTGGTTGAGGCTGTTCTGTCGACTCGCGTTTCTTCCCAGCCATGCCAGCATCGGCGCCGGCAGGTTCTCATACAGGGAGCGCAGTTTGAAACTGGTCGACTCCGCATTTTCGGTAGACTGCAATTCCTTCTTGGCGGAATAAATGGCCTGCAGCCGGCCCTCCGGGAATATGATCGATCTATGCAGCTCGATCTGGCTGATAGCAATCCGGTTGCCGACCAGGGCATGGGCGCCGGCGTTGCGCACGTTCACTTCCAGCAGTGCTCGCAGAGGCGCTTCGCCCAGTTCCCCGTGCTTGTCGAGATACAGCCGCATGGCCTCTCCGCAAATGGCCAGTACCGCGTGCGTCGTTGTCGCTCCGGGTACTATGCGGGCATAGTCCTCGATTAATTGCCGGGGGTAGAAGGTGCCTTCGAAAACCCGCGCCGCACTCAGGGGGTTGGCGAACCGATTGCTTGCACTGCCCGATGACTCCGCTTCGACCATCCCCTGGGCCAGGCGAATCGACACGCGCGTGGCGAATTTTGAGATGGCGCGCAGATTGCTGACTGATTGCAGCATCAGGCGCAGGGAGCGGATTGAATTATTCAGCACGGCGCGAACCACCATCTCCAGGGGCGGCGGGGCAGTGGAAGGGAGGTGGGCAATATGCTGTGATGACGACTCATGCTGGTGCGTATTGGGTGTTTGCACATGCAGCGATTGCAACAGTTCCTGCGCGGTGAACTCGTCCATGGCGCAGTGATGCACTTTGAAATAAATGGCAAAGCTGTCGGCGGGAAGACCCTCCACGTTGTCCAGGCCCTCGATAACATACAGTTCCCACAGGGGGCGACTCATGTCCAGTGAGCGGGAGTGCAGTCGTGATACCTGAATGCAGAATTGGCGCCAATCACCCGGTTTTGGCAGTGCCAGGTGGCGTACATGAAAGTCCAGGTCAAATTTTTCATCGTCCACCCAGTAGGGGTAGTCGATATCAGCCGGCGTGCGCTGCACTTTCTGGTAGAACACCGGCGCGGAATTCAATCGGTTGTTGATGTGCTCGCGGATGTGGGTAAAGCGCACCGGGTCATCTCCCAGGGATGATTGATCGTACAGATAGACCAGGCTGATATGTGTGGGGCTCTCCGCTTTTTCCATAAAGAGGAAGTTGGCGTCTTCACTGTCGACTTGATACATGTCAGCTATATTCCGATTATCGTGGTCGTCATTTTAATTGATTTTGTCGCGCAGAAACCTGCCGGCTTTCTCCAGCGCCTCATTGCTCTCCGGGAGAAAAGCAAAGGCCTGCCATACATGCGGAACTTTGTGCCACAGATCCACATTCACTTCCACATCGTAGGTGTGGCCCCGGCGTGCCAGGCGCAAACTGTCGTCCAGCAACATTTCACTGTCACTGACCTGGATGTACAGGGGTGGCAGGCTGGAGAGGTCACCGTTGATGGGTGAGACCATGGGGTCGTTGAGGTCGGCTTCCCCCAGATACAGGGGACGCGGGTTTATCGCGCGCTTCTTCGGTGCCGGTAGTGCTTTGTCGCTCAATGCGTTTTTCCACCGGGAGGGGGCATGGTCGCTCACATCCAGCAGGGGCGAAAGCATATAGGCGCAGCCCGGCATGGGCAGTTTTTTCTCCTTGATGGTCAGCAGCGTGGACAGGGTCAGGCCGCCGCCGGCGGAATCCCCCGCGATGGCAATACTTTTGGGTGGAATACCCTGGTTCAGCAGCCATTCATAGGCGAGTATCGCGTCATCCAGGCAGGCGGGAAAAGGGTGCTCCGGCGCCAGGCGGTAGTAGGCGATCAGCGCCTCTGCGTTAGCAATTTTGCACAACCTGCTCACCATGGCCGTATGGATATTGGGCGTACGCATGACATACGCCCCGCCTGGTAAGTACAACAGGACCCGCTCGGGGGCGGTGCCATCCACTTGTATCCATTCGGCGTCGAACTCGGCGCGGGGAATCGCTACCCGTTCACGGTGCGTTCCCTTTGGTATGGCCATTTTGCCCAGGAAGCTGTCACTGAACCCGACTACTTTGCGGATAAGGTCTATTGAGCCGACATATTTGAGTATTGGCTTCAGGCTGAGGCCGAGTTGCAGGTTGAGTAGATCTGTCTGCCAGCTTTGCATTGATTGTGGATCCGTAAATGATGGCTTCAACAAATAGAAGGATGGCCAGCCGGAGGTTTCACCGGAGCCGTCTGTGAAACTATCTGTACACAGGCCGCCGATAGTATCTTTAATGTCACTGTGTTTAAACCTTGATCTTTTCGAAAAACCCCGGGTCTAAAAATTGGCAATTGCCGCCCTCAGGCCTTGTCGAACTCTATTTCCTGCAGAAACCGGGCCATTTCTTTCAGTCAATGACCGGCGATGGCCATGCGCCGTCGCAGGAAGGCTATCTGCGCCGCCAGGGGTAAATCCTTGGGGCACATATCCTCGCAGCCGAGCAGGGTCATACAGCCGAATACGCCGGATTCATCCCCGACCAGTTCGTAGAATTGTGCATCGCTGCGCTCATCACGCGGATCCAACCGAAAGCGCGTGATCTGGTTGAGGCCCACGGCGCCGACGAAGTCCTCGCGCATCTGCGCCGTGCCGCAGGCCGCCACGCAGCAACCGCACTCGATGCAGCGTTCCAGTTCGTAAATCTGCTCCGCCAGCTCCGGTTCCATGGTCTGCTCCATGACGTCGATGTTGACCTGCTCCAGGCCCTGGCTGTGTACCCAGGTCTCCAGTTGTTCGGACATGCCGCGCATCCATTTACCGGTGTTTACCGACAGGTCGCCGATCAGTTCGAAGGCGGGCAGGGGCGCCAGGGTGATGTGGTCCGGCAGGTCTTTGGTCAGGGTGCGGCAGGCCAGGCCCGGGCGGCCGTTGATGATGATGCCGCAGCTGCCACAGATACCGGCCCGGCACACGAAATCAAACTGCAGGGACGGGTCCTGCTGTTCGCGAATTTCGTTCAGCGCGATGAACAGGGTCATGGTATCCGCTTCCTCCAGTTCGAAGGTCTGCAGATGCGGTTCACTGTCGGGATCGTGGGGATTGTGCCGCAGTATCTGGATGTACAGGGTACGCGCCAGCTGTTTTAGCGGGATCTCAATCATTGCGCATCCCCCAGGCGTTGGTTGTTCTGGCGCAGGTGCTCTGGCAACAAGTGTTTGAAGGGCATCAACGCATCTTGGCGGGCGTGACGGTCGGCTCCTTCCATCCCTGCTATAACACTATCAATCTGCTGCTGGCGCAGGGCGGTGTCCGGGTGCTCGATATAATCCTTGGCGCCGTAACCGCGCCAACCCGGGGGTATCTCCATGTTCATAATATCCAGCGCTTCATAACTGAGAGAGGGCAGGTCGGCATCAGCTCCGGGCCAGGTGGCGAGGGTGCGCCGCATCCATTCGAGGTCATTGCGCCGGGGGTGATCCGCGCGAAAATGCGCGCCGCGGCTTTCAGTGCGCTGCAGGGCGCCGTAGGCCACACACTGGGCCAGCTTCAACATGCGTTGCAGCCGGTAGGCGGCTACCAGTTCCGGGTTGGCACCGGGGGCGTTAGTGCGCAATGTGATGTTGTGACTGCGCCGCTGTAAATCCTGCAGTGTCGACACGGCCGCCTGCAGACGATCCCCGTGGCGGAATATTCCCACATTGGCGGTCATTGTTTCCTGCATCAGCCTGGTCAGTTCAAAGGCACTTTCTCCGCCAGTGCCATTAGCGATCCCGGCGAAGCGTTGCTGCTCGCGCCGCCCGAACTCCTCTACCAGGGTGGTGGAAATATTGAGTGCGCCCTCTGCGGATTCGCAGTAGTCCGCCATGCTCTCGCCGACGATCATACCGGCGACCACGGTCTCCGCCACCGAGTTTCCGCCCAGGCGGTTAAAACCGTGCATATCCCAGCAGGCCGCTTCACCGGCGGCGAACAGCCCCTTTAGTTGCGGGCTATGGCCAAGGTAGTCGGTGCGCACGCCCCCCATGGAGTAGTGCTGGGCGGGCCTCACCGGGATCAGGTCTACAACCGGGTTAACGCCCAGGAAGTACTGGCAAATCTCTTTTACTTCGCGCAGCTTATTGTTGATGTGCGCCTCGCCGAGCAGGCGTATATCCAGCCACAGGTGTTCGCCGAAACGACTCTGCGCCCCGTGACCGGCGGTGATATGTTCCTCCATTCGACGTGAAACAACGTCCCGGGAGGCCAGTTCTTTTTTCTCCGGTTCGTAGTCCGGCATAAAACGGTGGCCCTTGCCGTCCAGCAACAGGCCGCCGTCGCCGCGGCAGCCCTCGGTGACCAAGATGCCCGCGGGGAAAATCCCGGTGGGATGGAACTGTATCGCCTCCATATTGCCCAGGCTGGCGATGCCGGTTTCCAGGGCGATGGCCGCGCCCATACCCTCATTGATGATGGCGTTGGTGGAGACCCGGTAAATACGACCGAAGCCGCCGGTGGCGATGCAGGTGGCTTTGGCCACATAGGCCAGGATTTCACCGGTTATCAGGTTGCGTACAATGGCGCCACAGCAGCGGTCCCCGTCGTGGATCAGGGCCAGTGCCTCCATTCGTTCGTGTACCGAAATATTGGCGGCGATAGCCTGGTTGCTCATGGTGTAAAGCATGGCGTGGCCGGTGCCATCCGACACGTAACAGGCGCGCCATTTCTGGGTGCCGCCGAAGTTGCGGGAGGTAATCAGGCCGTGTGCTTCATCGGCCTCGGCAATGGTTTTTTTCTTGCCGTCCTCGGTAATCTCGCGCTCGCCGCGTTCCACCCGGTTCCAGGGCACGCCCCAGGCGGCCAGTTCACGTATGGCCTTGGGGGCGATGTGCGCGAACATGCGCACCACTTCCTGGTCCGCGCCCCAGTCGCTGCCGCGCACGGTATCGGTGAAGTGTATGTCCTCGTTATCGCCGGCGCCCCCCAGGCAGTTGCCCAGGCTGGCCTGCATGCCGCCCTGGGCGGCGGCGGAATGGGAGCGCTTGGCCGGTACCAGGCTGAGAATAACGACCTCCTGGCCGCGTCTTTTTGCACCCGATCGCCGCCCGTGTCCCGGCCAGGCCGCCGCCGATCACCAGTACGTCGGTGTAGATTATCTGCATCTTTTTACTCACCTCACCTGATGATTTGCCGCGGAGGAGGGCACATAGCGCTCGCCGGCCCGGTCCGCGTGCTCCCAGCCGATTTTCATGTAGGTGACCAGGGTGACGCTGCCCAGGCACAGGAAAAAGGCGATGATGCCCCACATGGCGACCTTCAGGCGGGGCCGCATGGTTTTTGAATTGGCGGCGGTGAACGGATACCACTTCATCGCCAGGCGATAGATGCCGATACCGGCATGCAGGTGTACCGAGATGAGCAGCAGTGCATAAAGAATCCAGAAGCGTCCGGTCCACACCCGGTCTGCGGAGGCGTAGGGGCCTATATTTTCCGGCTGTACGAACACCACATACAGGTGCGCCGAGGCCAGGAAGAACATGGCGAAGCCGGTGATCACCTGCACGTACCACAGAGTGGTATCCTCGTGGCGCAGGGCGCCTATATGCCGATGCAACTGATGGTACTGCCGGTAGCTGCCCGGGAACTTGCGCAGCGCCAGTATGGCGTGCAGGGCGATCAGTACAAAGATGGCGGCTACCACGCCGGATACCAGCAGCGGGTAGGGTTTGCCGAAGATGGGCTCCCCCTCGAACATTTTGGACACCCAGTACATGGCGTCCTTGCCCAACAGGATGCTGGACTCGAAGAACATATGCCCCCAGAT
>PVMK01149899.1_pt1 | contig 17396 bp, 13 predicted proteins | sample 1853481 | NCBI WGS metagenome assembly PVMK01 (sample SAMN08533507, study PRJNA380276) | Marine sediment metagenome, whole genome shotgun sequencing project.
ATTTTTCTCGTCGGGGATTAAAGAAGGAATTTGGAGGTAAGTGATTTGGATTGTTACAGATTACGGGTTGCGGGGGACGGGTTACGGGGTGCGGGGTGCGGGGTGCGGGTTGCGGGTATAGATAGTTGATTAAGTTGAATAAGTTGATTGAGTTGATTAGTTGATTACAGGGGAGCGGTTAGTCAAATAGGCTGAAATCCTTTAACCTAATCAACTATTTAACTTATCAACTATTCAACTAATCTTGGTTGCGGGTCTTTCGATTTGGGATTTTGGATTTGTGATTTCGGATTGGAAAAAGCGAATCTACGACATTTTATGGCAAAAATTTTTCTCGCAAAAGCGCAAAGCCCGCAAAGATAAATTAAAAACAAAGACGGAGCGGAGCGACATCATTATTCGACGTTGGACGTTCGATGTTCGACGTTCATTTTTTCAAAACAACCCGGACAGCCCAGAGATTGGAATAGGGCTGTCGAATCATTATTTCACCTGTTGTTTGGCATTTTCCGGTTGATTCTTAATCAAAATGTGGGGTTTTCCACCTTTCTCCGGGGGTGCCTTCATCACACAATTTCCATTAAAAACACCACCCGGCTCAATGGAGATCACCGGTGCATGTATGTCACCTCCGACACGACCCGGAGGATAGACCTCAATACGTTCCCTGGCATCAATGGTACCGTTAAGCTCGCCCATGATTACGGCTATGTTGACAAACACCTCGGCATTTACAACGGCTTTTTCACCGACAACAATCGTACCGTTGTCGCTGATAATCTTACCCTTAACATTTCCGTCAACTCGTATGGTCCCCTTAAACTCAATGGTTCCGTCAATACTGGCATCAGCGCCGATAAAAGTTGATATTCGATCCGATCCTTTGTCTTTCTTCATAGTATTTGCCCTTTTTAAATTGAATAATTATTCATTCTTCAATCTACAATCTTCATTGTTGTATCTCATTCCAGCATAAACCGCCGCATACTTACATTCATCAATAAACCGATACCGATTGCAGTTGTCAATACCGAAGAACCTCCATAGCTGACAAACGGCAACGGGACGCCAACCACCGGCATCAATCCCATGGTCATGCTAATGTTAATGATTACCTGCCAAAAAAACATGGAGGTGATTCCGATTGCCAGAATAGTTCCAAACGGTTCCCGACATCTCTGGGCAATGTTGAGTCCCCAGAAAATCAGCAACAGAAACAAAAGAACAATGACGATGGAGCCAATAAACCCCCATTCTTCGGCCAGAACAGAAAATATAAAATCAGTGTGCTCTTCGGGAAGAAAGGATAAGGCATTTTGAGTGCCTCTCAAAAAGCCTTTTCCTGAAATCATGCCCGAACCGATGGCGATCTTGGATTGAATAATATGATACCCTGCCCCCAGCGGATCCAGGTCCGGATCAAGAAAAACCAGAATTCGCCGCTTCTGGTATTCCTTTAGAAAAAACCAGACAAGGGGGATGACGGCGGCACAGGAAACAATTAAATAAATTAAAGAACGCCTCTCGATTTTAACAAAAATGGTGATGGAGCCGGCGATCAACAAAAGCAACCCGGCCGTTCCTAAATCAGGCTGTTTTACGATCAAAACAAACGGGATGAGGATCAGAACAGCGGGTCTGAAAAGCTCCCGCAAAGTAAACCCTCGGGTGTTGGCATCCTTGGAATAATACCGTGCAAGCACGACCATTACCGCAATCTTTGCCATTTCCGAAGGCTGCACGGATACAGGTCCCAAAATCAGCCAGCGTCTTGAACCACTGACATATTTCCCAAACAAAAGGACCCAGAGCAGCAGGAGGATACAGCCGATATAAAACACCGGACCCCAGCGATCCAATAGTTTATAGTTAATCGAAAATGAAACTGTCATGGCGACCAGTGCGGTCGAAAACCAGATGAGCTGCTTGTAAAAAATGATCTTTTGCGGCTCGGGAGTTTCGGCGGTGACAGCACTGTAAAGCGTCAACAGTCCCAAGCCGCCGATTAGACAGGCCAAACCCAGCAGTCCCCAATCGAAATATTGTAAAAGCCGTCGGTCAAACATCTCCGCTTACGCTCCGTTCGCTTGTTTCTGGTTGCTGGTTGCTTGCTACTGGTTACTGGGCCGTGGTTTCAGGTGTCAGTAATTATAATAGCAAGTTCTGGAGCCTTAACATTGAAACATGGAGTCTCAACAAAGCCGTTTTCTCGGGTAATTTCCCGCACCGTTTTCACGCCTCAGTGACACACTCAAATGCTTCTTCCCTAACCTCATAGATCACATCCTCCGACGGGCAGCCTGACACCTGACACCTGAAACCCCGAGCATGCTGCCAGCAACTGCAGCGATTACCCGCTTTTGTCCTCATCTGCAATATCCCCATCCTTCACCACCCGCTGCCCCGGCCGCGGGCTTCTCAGGTAGGTCTTAATGAGTTCTCTGGCTACGGGCGCCGCTGCGCTGGAGCCGTGCTCACCGTGTTCAACCAGAACAGCTACCGCAATTATGGGGGGCATCGGACGGTGCATAGGCAACAAACCATGCATGGGGTCTGAGATGAGCCGGCATCTCATCCTCGGACCTGGTGTCATCCTTTTTGCGACTGATCACCTGGGAGGTCCCCGTTTTTCCGCTGATCTCGATATCCGCCAGCCGGCTGCCGCGAGCGGTACCGTGGTCGCTGTTCACGACTGCCCACAGGCCGGTTCTCACCAGTTCCAGAGTCCGCTCACTGATCGGCACCTTCCCGATCACCTCGGGCTGGCCTTGATGTATAATACGGCCATCGGGAGATTTGATCGCCTCCAGAATCATTGGCCTGTAACGAGTTCCCCCGTTGGCAATGGCCGCCGTCAACCCCACCATCTGGAGTGGGGTGGCCAGGTTAAATCCCTGTCCAATCGCAATCGACAGGGTTTCGCCCCTCTGCCAGGGGACGCCGGTACGCCTTTTTTTCCAGGCTGCTGTCGGTATCAATCCTTTGGCTTCCTTGTCCAGATTAATCCCGGTGGGGGAGCCCAGACCGCTTGCTTTGGCATACCAGGCCAGCCTATCAACCCCCAGCAATTCGCCGACCTTATAAAAATAAACATCACAGGATTCGGTTATTGCTTTGAGAATCTTAACCCGGCCGTGTCCGCCCCTTTTCCAGCAACGGTAGGTGCGATTGCCGAATCGGTAATAGCCCGGACAAAATACTTCTGTATCCTCATCGATAACACCTTCCTCCAATCCGGCCAGGGCGGTGATGATTTTATAGGTAGAACCGGGCGGGTATTCGCCCTGGATGGCCTTGTTCTCCATGGGCCGGAAAGGGTTGGAAATCAATGAATCCCATTGCTCATGGGACATACCGCTTGCAAAAAAGTTCTGGTCAAATGAAGGACTGCTGGCTAAAGCCAGAATGCGACCCGAACCGGGATCCATGGCCACGGCAGCCCCGGCCACACCTCTCAAAAGCGATTCGGCCTTTTTCTGGAGCGCATGGTCAATGGTTAAATAAACATTTTGTCCCGGTTTGGCGTTAACCGTTTTTAAAACCCGCACCACCCGGCCGTTGGCATTGACCTCTACCTGCCGCCCCCCGCGTGTCCCGCGCAGATAATTCTCATAGGCCTTTTCCGCACCGTACTTGCCGATGAAATCACCCCGGCGCCGTCCCGGATATTTTTTGGCGGCAAGCTCATCGGGGCTAATTTCGCTCAAATAGCCGATAAGATGGGCCGCATCCTGCACATTAAGATAATGTCTTCGCAGCTTAACATTGACGGTTATCCCGGGCAGATCATATTTATGGGCTTCAATGGATGCCAGGGCATTTCGGCCGATATCCTGCTTAAGCAGGATCGGCTTATAGGCAGAAACGTTTTTGCTGGAGGTAAGTTTCAGCATCAATTCCTCGCTGGGAACCATGAGGTGTTTCGAAACTTTTTTAATGGTCTCTTCAACCTCGCCGGCATCTTTTAAGGTAATACTGACATCGAAAGATGGACGGTTTTCCACCAAAACGTAATCATTGCGATCGCTGATCAGTCCCCTGGGAGGATCTATGCTTTGCAATCTAATCCTGTTGTTGAGTGACAACAGGCGGTATTCTTCGCCCCTGATCACCTGAAGATAAATCAGCCGCAATAAAAGAACAGCAAAAGCCGCCAGGACGCATATCATGACACCTGTAACGCGTTGCCTGTACCAGTCGGCATCTGCTGTTTTTAAGTACTTATCTACCATATCAGGATTGAATAATGAATATTGACGAATGAAGAATGGCGGTATTCTATCATTTTATTTTTGTGTCAATTTTAGCGAATTCAATTTTTTTGTTAACGACAATGCAAAATGAAGAATTGTTTGCTAATTACTCCGCCCTGAAAAATAGCACATTTAGGGTTGCAAATTGTTCTTTGAAAACTGAAGTAAGTTGTTAGATCGAAGGTCCGGCGGATTAATTAATTAATCCGCCCGGATCAACTGCTAAATATTTTCTTCAATTTTCAAAGAACAAATTTATACTACCCAACCCTGTTATGGCTATTTTTCGGGGGCGGAGTAATTAGTTTCCTCCAGAAAAACAGTAATTACTAAATTCTAAATGACGGAGCGAAGCGACTACCATCATTCGTCAATAGTCATTCGCCAGTCGTCATTCCAAATCGTCATTCGCCATTCGTCATTCGGATTTGCGGGCATAAAGCTCTCTGAATCCGGCATCCAAACGATTGTGAGTATTTCTGAAAATTATAAGAAATAAAGATCCCGTAAGTGCAGCCCACAGGACTTGGATGGTAACGATCGTTACGGCATCACCGGCAAACTGCTGTTCCGGACCAAAAACAGCAAAAGTGCCCAGGAAGATGAGGTTCTCCATCAGCACACCAGCGGCGACAATAAGCGTCATAATAAACAGACGATTCCCTACCTGAAGAATTAGGGTGATCCCCTTAACCCCGATTAACAGCCAGAAATAGGTCGTCAAATAAAGCCCGAAGGGACCCCCGGAAAGGTTGTCCATTATAAACCCAACAAATACGACAATCAGAAGACTTTCGCGAACAGAACGGGAGAGGCCGAGATAAACAATAAAGGGGATCAACAGATCATAGAAACTGCCCGGCACAGACAAATGAGGCATGACCGTTGTCTGTAAAATGACCAGGAACAGACAGATCCCTATGTTGAATCCGTAACTCATTGCCGGCTCGCCATGTCATGTTTTTGAACTTCCAGGACCACCAATACCTCTTCAAGTTTCTCAAAGTCAACAAAGGGTGTTATGATAACTTCGTGGAATATGTCGGCGTCATGCTCGATGACTTCCGATACAAACCCGATGCGCAATCCTTTCGGGTAAACACCATCCAAACCGGATGACAGGACGGTATCGCCGACGCGAACGTCATTTTTGCGCAACACAAAATCCAGTCGGCATCGATCGGTTGATTCGCCTTTGATAACGCCCCGGGCTCTGGTTCGTTGCACCAGGGCATCCACTGCACTGTTGCGGTCGATAATCAACATGACTTTAGAATAGTGGCTGGATACTTCGATTACCTGGCCTGCAATTCCTTGCGGCATCACCACCGGTAGCCCCTTGGTCAACCCGTCGGCTTTTCCCTTATCAATGATAACCGTTTTAAACCAGGCCGATGGGTCTTTGCCGATGACCTCGGCTGCGACGACCATTTCGGTAATGGTTTTCTCGAAATCAAGTAAATTGCGCAGACGGGTGTTGGCCAGTTCGGTTTCCTGCCACTGGTTACTGACTTCACTTGCCTGATTCAGTTGCGACCTTAAGATTTGATTCTGTCTGGTGACGGTAACCAGATAGAAGTACTGATGCCAAATGTCCCGGGTAAACCGCATCGTGCGGGTAACCAGTTCCTGGAAGGGAGAAATAAAGGAAATAGCGATTCGCTCAAGACCAAAGGCCGTATAACGTTTGCTGCTAACTGAAAGGACAATGATGTTGACGGCAATCAAAACGATGACGCCAACGATGAGCACCATTTTTCTGGAAAACATAGATCTGAACGTCTCGGAATATCTACATCTGAATGAAAATACAGAGTATTTTTTAAAGCCCGAGTTTTGGCCTCAATCATGGAATTAATCCAAAATCGAAAGGCCCGCAACGCGCAACCCGAATTTCTCAGGTTATCAGCACTTCCCTTAAGAATTCGAGATTATCCAGGGCTTTTCCCGAACCTAGCGCCACGGTGGACAACGGATCTTCCGTAACGGTAATTGGAAGGCTGGTTTCTTCTCGAAGCAAACGGTCCAGGTTTTTAAGCAACGCTCCCCCACCGGTCAGGATAATTCCCCGGTCGACAATGTCGGCGGACAATTCCGGCGGTGTCTGCTCCAGGGCAATCTTGACCGTCTCGATAATCGCATCGATTTGCTCGGAGATCGAGATCCTGATCTCTTCCGAATCGATGGACAATATTTTGGGGATACCCGAAGCCAGATCGCGGCCTTTGACTTCTATGGTTTCCAAATTTTGCGGATCCGGATACGCATTGCCGATGGTGGTCTTGATCACTTCGGCACTCCGCTCACCAATCAACAGGTTATACTTGCGTTTGATGTACTGGATGATGGCGGCATCCATTTTATCACCGGCGACACGCACGGAGCGGCTGTAGACAATACCTTTTAACGAAATGACTGCGACCTCGGTCGTTCCGCCCCCAATGTCAACTACCATATTACAGGTCGGCTCGGCAATCGGAAGACCGGCTCCAATCGCGGCGGCCATGGGTTCTTCGATCAGGAACACCTCCCGGGCGCCGGCTGATTCGGCCGATTCTCTCACCGCTCGTTTTTCAACCTGGGTGATTCCGGAAGGAACGGCCACGATAATCCTGGGCCGCACAAAAGTCCGTCGATTATGAACTTTGTGAATGAAGTGCCTGAGCATCGCTTCGGTTACTTCAAAATCAGCTATGACCCCATCCCGCATCGGTCGAATCGCCAAAATGTTGCCCGGGGTCTTACCAAGCATATTTTTGGCTTCGAGGCCAACGGCCAGAACCCGGTTTTTGGAGCGGTTACCGGTGCTGACTGCTACCACGGATGGTTCACTTAACACGATTCCCTTGCCTTTTACATATACCAGGGTGTTGGCTGTACCCAGATCAATTGCAAGATCGTTTGAGAACATCCCCAGAATTCCATCTAAAAAAAGATTCATGATACCTCGTAAATGCACACTTGGATGTGCCGGTTTGTTAACTTTTTTAACTTAAATATAGAAAAAAATCAGTAAATTACTATCAGGATTATCATAACACTACAAGAGAAAATTATCACCAAAAAAATGATATCTTGAGAAAAAAACTAATCCTTCAGGATTCTGGGTTCAGGGTTCAACGTTCAGGGTTGCCTTAGCAGGTTTTCAAAATTTCAGTAATTACCCGCCTATAGGGGGATCCAACGTTGCTTGCGGTCAGCAGACACAAAGGGCTGGAAGGAGCGCTACTTTGCAAAGATTTTGATTTGATCAAATCCCTGAACCCTGAACCCCTGAACCCTTGAACCTATAAACCCTGAACCTCTGAACCCTGAACCCCTGAACCCCTGAACCCTTGAACCTATAAACCCTGAACCTCTGAACCCTGAACCTCTGAACCCAACAAGTACTGCATGACCTCGTCGTGCAGTTTGGGCCTGAACGCTTTTATGGCCTCATTGTCACGCCTTGGATGGACTCGGTTCGTCAGCAGGATGATAATAATTGAACGATCAAGATCCATCCAGAAAGATGTTCCGGTGAAGCCAAGGTGACCGACACTGGTCGGGGAGAAAAACTTTCCGGAGCCTGAGTTAAGCGGGCTCGGTGTATCAAAACCGAGCGCTTTATCACTGCCCGCCAATCGACGAAAAAACAACCTCACCTGTTTTGTCTGAAATAGATTTACCGACTGCTTTCCATGATAGGCTGTTAACAGCTGAAACAACAGGCGGTGCACATCGCAGGCGGTTCCGAAGAGTCCGGCATGACCCTGAATACCGCCGACCACATAAGCATTTTCATCGTGCACCTGACCCGCAAGCATATGCCGGCGCCAGGGGCACTGCTCCGTCGCGGCAAATACACCTTGCGGTTGGATGGCGGATAAATCCACAAAAAAAAGATTTTCAAGCCCCAGCGGCTTGTAAATCATCTCGGATACAAAGTGATCAAGACGCTGGCCGCAAATTTCCTCGACCAGCCATTCCAGAATCATAAACCCGATATCACTATACACCACCCGGTTGCCTGGGGGATGAATGAGCGGTTCGTTCACCAGAAGTTGTCGTAACGCTTTTATTCGATTTTCGGACGGCAAATGCTCGATTTCTTTATAGAACGGTCTGTAATCGGCCAGTCCGGAATTATGGTACAATAGATTTTCGATCTTAATGGCAGCCTTTTTGTCCTTTTTAAATGCCGGCAAGGTATCACCGATATTTTCCGTCAACTCTAATTTTCTTTGCTGAACCAGAATCATCACCGCCAGCGTCGTCGCCAGCGGCTTGGTCAAAGACGCCAGGTCAAAAATCGTCTCGGTGGTCATAGCCGGTCGGGTAAGCAAATCCCTAAAGCCAAAGGCGCCGTGGAATACAATGCGGCCCTCTTTGGAGGCCAGCAGCACGGCGCCCGGAAAGACCTTGTCGCTTACCGCCTGCTGCATAAGCTTCTCAACTTGGGTCATGTCGAGTTGTCGGTTGTTTTGCGGGTCCATGTTGGTCCGAGAATTGTGTAAAAATATCAAATAACAAGCACCAAATTCCAAATGGTTCGACAGGCCGTTCGACAGGCTCACGGTCCTGAGCAAGGTCGAAGGACTCACCACCCTGAGCCCAGTCGAAGGGTAAATTCCATCCGCCTCCGGAGGACCAATGACCAAAAAACGGGTTTGTGATTTTGAATTTCCGTCATTGTGATTTGTTTGTTATTTGTGATTTGTTATTTGTGATTTACCGGTTCAATTATGTTGGACTCTAAAAATCGAAACAGCAATTAACCCATAGCAACTCACTACTGACAACATCCGCTAACCGGTCGTTGCCGCCCGGTGATAGGACAACATATGCCTGTCCGCGTCAAGGGTCGCCTCTATTCCCATCGGAAGGGTTAGATTGGGGTTCCCATGCCCGGCATTCATACCGGCTAGAATCGGGACATGGTAATCGCTAAATATTTCGTTGATGATTTTGAAAATCTCATCTGCGGGTCCGCAATCTTCAAAAGAACCTAACACAATTCCGGCAAGTCCCTTAAAACAATCGGCAAGCTTCATTTGGATCAACATCCGATCAATTCTGTAAGGGGCCTCCGCCCGGTCTTCCAGAAACAGAATTTTACCGGCAAAACTTGGTGCAAATGGAGTCCCCACCAGATGACAAAGGGTATTCAGGTTTCCCCCGCAAAGGATCCCCGACCCGGCGCCAGAGCTAAGGGTGATACCTTCAGACACCTCGATTTCCAGTTTGGTGTCCGATGAGACCGTCTGAAATAGTGAAACTTTAGTGATTTCATCGGCATCGGCCAGGGATGTTAGTACCGGTCCGTGGAAGGTCACCAGTCCGCAGCGGTCGCAAAGAACTGTCAAAAGGGCGGTGATGTCGCTGAATCCGATGAAGATTTTAGGATTTTTCGCAACGGCGTCGTAATCCAACAGATGAAGAATCCGTAGCGAGCCATAACCTCCCCGGGCGCATACAATGGCATCAACGGACTTATCAGCAAAAAGTTGATTTACAAATCCAGCGCGATGTTCGTCCGAACCGGCAAGGTAACCATTAGCCTCAAGCAGCCCTTGGGGCACATAAACTTCAAACCCCTTGGCTTCTAAGATGCGCGTGCCACGCAGAAACGTTTGGCTGTCAAACGGACCGGCCGGGGCTGCGATTCCAATTTTAGCACCCGGTTTGAGCCTAACCGGCAACCTGATTTTCATTTTTTTCATCATCTGCACCCCCCAAGGGCTACGTCATTTAAACGAGTAGTTGACTGAATATACCGTTACTTGCTAAATGAAAATCATGAAAATAATTTATAAAATCTTCTGATTAAACTGGTTTAAGATTACTTTGACATTTCCCTGTCGATCTCCCTTCCTGCCTTGACACAGGTTCATCAACGTGTTAGTGACAGTTCTCTGAGTCGGGGCGTAGCGCAGTCTGGTAGCGCACTTGAATGGGGTTCAAGGGGTCGGAAGTTCAAATCTTCTCGCCCCGACCAATTTTATTATCCAAGAGTATCCTAATTGCTGTGCACCATCTTTCAATTATCGTATCAACCCGCAGGTTCAAGGGGCCGTCCGCCTGCGGCGGATCGCCCCGACCAATTTAGCACATTTAAAATTGGGTAATTTTCAAAGGCCTTAAAATTATTATAAATAATAAAGCGGGTGAGCACAAGTGCTAACCCGCTTTAATTTTTATATCGATAGCGATCGAGGAAGATGGTGTCAATTGGCGGGCAGGGCCAACCAGAATAAACGCTAATTTATTTTTGCACCGGGGGACTGTGGTAGGTATACTGAACAAAAAAAGAAATTAAATTGCGGAGCGGAGCGACATCATTATTCGATGTTCGACGTTGGACGTTCGATGTTCGACGTTCAGTCTGTTCGATGTTGGATAGCATAATTCCCATCAGCGTCTTTTATCTGACCGGTTTCCATATAATGTAAAATGGTTCCCTGGTTATAAACTTCTTTAAATGCAGCCACCACCTCCGGGTCAAACTGGGTGCCGCCCCCTTCATATATAATCTTTAGAATGACCTCTTCTTCCATTCGTTTGCGGTAGGCGCGATCCGAAGCCATGGCATCGTAGACGTCGGCTATCGACATAATGCGTGCCAAAAAAGGAATTTCCTCCTTTTGCAAACCATCCGGGTATCCGGTGCCGTCATAACGCTCATGATGGCAGCGAATAATCTGCCGCTCTTTTTCCCAGAATCCCAATTGCTCTAATATGTTGGCGCCGATCGTCGGATGCTCTTTTATTTTTTCGAATTCCTCGTCGGTGAGCCGGCCGGGTTTCAATAAAATATCGTCTCTAATTCCGATTTTGCCGATGTCATGCAGGTGGCCGGCAAAATTCAGAATATCCAGTTCTTCGACGGTGCACCCCAGTTGTTTACCGATAATCATCGATATACCCGTCACCCGACTCGAATGCTCACGGGTATAAAGATCCCGGGCTTCAACCGCATTGACAAAGGCGTATAGGGTTGCAAATAAATTTTCGTAAATATTTTCGTACAACGCCAGATTCTCAATCGAATGGGCGGCACTTTTGGCCATAAAAGCCAGATAAAACAGTTCTTTTTCGGTAAAACGGATGCCTTCTTGACCCAGGGTTGCCGTTAAAACGCCAAATACCTTTTCTCGAATTTTCAGCGGTACCACCATCGCAGACCGCAATTCCGGAGGCAGTCCACGGGCACCATTATTGTTTGAAACCAGCAGCGGAATTTCATCGGAAACAGCCTCCATAATTAGGCCGTCAAGAGATAACGGGTTGCCGACAGGTCCCCGGAGGTCGGCACCATTTTTAGCACGGTGAGAATCCGGGGCTGAGATCTGATTACCCGGAACTGTTTTTGCTCTGGCCGAAGCCACTTCAAAGGGCTGATTGACCGAATCGTTAATCACATAGAACATGGCAGAATCGGCGTGAGTGATCTCAAGGGCCACATCCACGGCGCGTTTAAAAACATCGGTGGTGGAGACAATGGAGGTAAAACTGCTCATGATTTTATTCAGGATGTGCAATTCCTCCACTTTATAAATCAACTCCTGGTTTAGCTTCTCCAGGCGCTCCTTGCTTTTGACCTCCTCTTTTAACAGAACATTTTCTACAAATAGCGCCCGCTGTCGCAGCACACGCCGCATGCAAAGCTCCATCTGCTTGAGGTTGACCGGTTTGATTAGAAAATCAACAACGCCGTTTTTAATTGTCTGGATAGTGTTTTCCAGCGAGGGATAACCGGTCATGACGATTACCGGCATCGTATTATCCAGCAATTTGATGTTCTCAGCGAGATCAAGGCCATTCATTTCGGGCATATTGATATCGGTGAAACAACAGTCCACATTTTCATTTTTAAGAATTTCCAGCGCTTCGACACCATTACTCGCGGTGAGGGTCTGATAGCCTTGGCGCTTAAAAAATTCGCTGGCAACGTTCAAAATACTCTCTTCATCGTCCACGAAGAGAATTGTTTCCATTTGTCGATCATCCATGGTGTGAATTCCGGAAAATACCTTTTCAGCTTGGCGGTAAGACTAATTCTAAGATTTATATCGACAAATCACGGATAGACTTTAGGGAAATGGGAGAATTCTTGCCATAACAAGTTAGCCGGTTAGCCCGTTTGCCGGTTGGCCCGTGAGCCGGTTAGCCCGATAGCGCCATCCGTTGACCGGTTATATTCGTGAGCGGCTCAACCGGCCAACGGTCTAACGGGTCAACCGGCTAACCTGTTTGCAACACCAGGCGGTGCATCTTGCCGGGAAACTTTTTGGCCAAAAATTTTTCAAGTCGTTCGGAACACTTACTCACGCCGACAATATCAATACCGGTGATAATTCCCAATAAATTCATCAAATTGACGGTGTCCTCGGTGGCTATATTCCCGGCGGCTCCCCGGACGAAGGGGCAACCTCCCATACCGGCCATAGCCGTATCAAATTGAGTTACACCGCATTCCAGGGCCGCCATCACATTGGCCAGGCCCAACCCACGGGTGTCGTGAAGGTGAAGGACAACCGGAATACCCCTGCACTCCGGTATCAGGGTTTGCAGCATTTGTTTTACGGACAACGGATTTGCCATCCCGGTGGTGTCGGATAGGGCAATCGCATCCACACCCTTGGATGAATAATAGCGAACGAGTTGGAGAATCCGCTCCCGGCTGACGGCACCTTCATAAACACAACCGAATGCACACTGAATCCCGGCGCGCACCCCCATGCTTTTTTCCCGGGCCAACCGAATCATCTCTTTCATCTGGATAACTGCCTGATCAAAGCTCAGTCCGGCATTTTTACGACTGTGGGTATCGCTGGCGGAAATGGAGATTTCCAGATGCTTCAACCCTGCCCGATGCGCCCGTAGAACACCTTTAGTGTTTAGAGCAAGTCCGCTGAAAATGGTCCCTGGAGATACGGGCAATCGGCCAACCACATCTTCCGCATCCGCCATCTGCGGCAGGCGAGCCGGATTTACAAAGGAGGCAACTTGAATATGCTTCAGGCCGACGTCCACCAGACGGCTGATAATCTCGGCCTTCAATTCCGTGGGGATAATTTTTTTCTCGAACTGGAAGCCGTCACGAGGTCCGACCTCGATCAGGGTCACCTTGTCTGGAAGATCATGTTTCATTTCAGCCGCTTTCAATCAAAATAATAAGGGTGTCAGAGAACAGAAGACAGAAGACCGAGATCAGATGACCCGCCTTCGTCGTCGTACTCGTCCTCGTGCTCGTCCTCGTCCCTCGGCCCTATAAAATTCTGATTCACGAGGACGAGGACGAAAAGAATCAGATTAGATCGCATGCATAAGCCCTGCGCCTTTTCTTATTTTCCGCATTCCGCATCTTTAGCCGCGGCATAGTCCCGCCCTATCGGACGACGACGGGTCCAACTTCCGAATTCCTGACACCCTATACCATGTAGCTCGTGTGAAACTCCGCCTGGCCGGAACTGTGAAAAGATTGAACGTCGAACATCGAATCCGCCTACGGCGGATCAAATATTGATGACACTACGCTTTATCTATTTTAAAACAAGCGAACCGCAGCTTGCGACGAGCTCTTCGGTCGTGAGCTCAGGGTCGAATGACTCCCCTCGATGTGCTCGGATCCTGAGCTTGTCGAAGGCAGTCGAATCGAATTTCGAAGGGTAGATTCGCTTTGCTCAGTCTTTATTTTAAATTGACCGTTCGACACAGTAGTTAGACTCTGAGGCTCTCGAAGGGAAGCTCACGACGAGCAGAATACATTATTCGATGTTGGACGTTCAATGTTCGATGTTCGATGTTCATTTTTTAGTTAACCTGACACCTGAAACCTTCCATATTCAAATATCATAATTTCACGAGAGCGACATCCTGTCAATTCTCAACCTGCTTTTAATAAAAACCTCTTGACGAAGCCGGGTAGGTGCCTGTAATTGAAGGCACCTATGAAAGCTCGCTCGCCATTGAATATCTGCCTGTTAAGTTACCGCAGCAATCCGCATTGCGGCGGCCAGGGAGTTTACCTGAAAAATTTAAGCCGTGCGCTCAAAGATCTCGGACACAGAGTTGAGGTGATATCCGGTCCGCCGGATCCGCAGTTGGATGATGATATCCCGCTGCACCCTCTGACGGGTCTGGATCTATACAACCCGGCCGACCCTTTTCGGGTGCCCACCCTTAAAGAGCTTTCGAATCCTATCAATTTGATGGAATGGCTGGGGGTATCCACCATGGGTTTTCCGGAGCCCTTTACTTTCGGACTCAGGGCTTATTTGTATTTAAAATCCAGGCTGCACACCTACGATATCGTACACGACAACCAGAGCCTGTCCTATGGCATCTGGGCCATCAATAAATTGGCCCCCACCATAGCCACCATCCATCACCCCATCACCGTAGATCGAAAAATTGCCATCCGATCGGTGTCTTCCCCTTTAAGGAAGATGAAAGAGTGGCGATGGTATTCCTTTGTCGGGATGCAAAAGCGGGTGTCCCGGACCCTCCCCCGCATCATTGCCGTATCAAAATCGGCAAAAAAGGATATCGGCCGGGACTTTAACATACCGGCGATAAATTCAGCATTGTCCCCAACGGCATTAATACGGATTTGTTCTATCCGATTGATGATATCGAAAGGAAAAAAAACCGTATTATCGTAACCAACAGTGCCGACACCCCTTTAAAAGGCCTCTTTTTCCTTTTCCAGGCCTTGGCTGAACTGAATAAATTTCAAGATGTTAGCGTCACCGTCGTCGGGGAGCCCAAAAAAGATGGTGATCTTGTAAAACTAATCCGCAGACTGGGTATCGGACACTGCATCCATTTCACCGGAAGAATAAGCAATGGAGAATTTGTCCGGCAATATGCCCGAGCGACGGCAGCCGTTGTTCCGTCCGTCTATGAAGGATTCGGCCTGCCGGTGGGCGAGGCCATGGCCTGCGGGTTCCGGTCATCAGCACCACAGGGGGTGCCTTGCCCGAAGTTGTGGGGGATGCGGGTATTTTGGTCAAGCCGGCAGATTCCAGGGCCCTGGCCGGGGCCATTCGGGACCTTCTCAACAACCCGCTGCGGGCCAAAGAATTGGGTATGGCCGGATACAGGCGGGTTCACAAGCATTTTACCTGGAAAAAGGCAGCTGAAAAAACCGTATCTGCTTACCGGGAGGTGATCGATGGTCACCGTAGAATTTGAACGGCTGGCTGTCAAACCGGGCTTTAAGGTCCTGGACATCGGATGCGGTTCCGGACGTCATACCTGCGCCGCATATCAATTCCCAAGCGTAACTGTGATGGGTGTTGATCTCAACTTCAACGATTTGGATGAAGCCAAAGGCCGGCTCAATCTTCACGACCGCCTGGGCCAACACGGCGGCGGGGCGTGGGCCCTGTCAGCAGCCGACGTCATCCAACTGCCATTTAAGGATGACTATTTCGATCTGGTTATTTGCTCCGAAGTTCTGGAGCATATTTCACCACACCGGAAGGCCATCCGGGAAATTTTAAGGGTATTGCAGCCAGGAAGCAATCTGGTCGTCAGTGTCCCCAGGTATTGGCCCGAACGCATCTGCTGGTTTCTTTCCCCGGCCTATACCAACAGCAACGGGGGGCACGTACGAATCTTCAAAAAAAACCAGTTAATTTCAGATCTGGCTTCGGCCGGCGCCGGCGTATGGGCCATGCATTTTGCTCACAGTCTGCACACCCCATTCTGGTGGTTGAAATGCCTGGTGGGACCGGATCGCAAAGATTCGCTGACGGTCAACCTGTATCACCGATTTCTTATCTGGGATATTATGAAAAAGCCGCGTGTTACCGGTTTGCTGGACAAACTTCTCAATCCGTTGATGGGCAAAAGCCTGGTGGTGTATTTAAAGAAGAATGTGGAATTCGGAATGCGGAATTGGGAGTGAGACTTGAAATATTTACCACGGAAACACACGGAAAATCACGGAAAATGAAATTATTAAGAAGATATTTTTTGTTTTCCGCCGCAGGCGGTTTAATATTTCCGTGTAACTCTGTGAAAAATCCGTGGTTAAAAAATTGTAGTATTCACCACGGATTAGGCACGGATACTCACGGAAATAATTAAAGTATGAAAACCCGTATTTAAGGTCTCTCTCTGTGTAACTCGTGAAATCCGTGGTTAAAACAATCCCAAATCAGTAGCAAAGCGCTTCCACCTCGTCTTCGACAATCGTCATTCTGCCCTATTCCTATACCTCGACTCTTTGGAGCACTCCCAGCGTTTTAACCATGCAACCTTTTGGAAAAGGCCGGAGTCCAGAGCTAAGTTGTAAATATGGTGGGGCGCCTGCCCTCCCTGGGAGGGGTCGGTGAAAATATCATGGATCAGCAGAAATCCGCCTGGCAGAATGTGCCGTGCCAGACATCGTAATCGGTGCAGGCCGCCTCCAGCGAATGTCCGCCGTCGATAAAGACCAGACTCAAAGGTGTTGCCCACATGCGCGCGGCGACCTCGGATCGACTCACAATGGGGACAACTGTATTTTCAAATCCCCCGCTTTGGATGGTGGCTCTGAAGTGCCTGAAGGTATCTACGCCTCCGGTTTGCGGATTAAACAGGTCGGGATCAAAGTATTCTTCACCGGGCTGCTGTTCCTCGGATCCCCGATGATGATCGATGGAAAATAAAAGGCCGTTATTTTTTCGGCAGGCCGCTGCCAGGTACAGGGTTGATTTACCGCAATAACTTCCAATCTCCAGACAGGGCCCCAGGGGTGCTGCTTCCAGCGCAAATTCATAAAGACACCGGCCTTCGTCTTCGTCGAGAAAACCTTTGGTGCTCTCCAAGAGTTCTTTATCTATTTCCATCAAAAAGTGAATTATCCTAATGTTGAACAGATGTGTCGAATGATCGTCTAAAGTAGGTTTCGGGTGTCAGGTGTCAGCCCAGCCGCTGGCCAAAAAAACGGCCAGTCTAATCGAAAAGGAAACTTTGGCAATGTTTCATATGAGCACCGCCTCTGGCCGCGAGCGTCCAGTCGGATCGTAGAAGAAACTTTGACCTTGTGCTTTACTCGTAGGGGCGGGGTTTATCCCCGCCCGAATACCACCGCGATTACTGCTACGGGCGGGGATAAACCCCGCCCCTTCGAGACGGTTCTGTCCGATTACACCGCCTGGTCGCCCCACA
>PVMK01118304.1_pt1 | contig 17393 bp, 13 predicted proteins | sample 1853481 | NCBI WGS metagenome assembly PVMK01 (sample SAMN08533507, study PRJNA380276) | Marine sediment metagenome, whole genome shotgun sequencing project.
CCTAACATCGGCACGAGAAGAACAAGGATCACTACCGCGATGTCCTGGAATATGAGGAATGCGACCGCAACCCCGACCGGAGAGGTTGCGATCGCATTCCTCATATTCCAGGACATCGCGGTAGTGATCCTTGTTCTTCTCGTGCCGATGTTAGGCGACGGCGGAGGGGGCTTGGGAGACGTCGTATGGGCCACGGCACGGGCGTTCATCGTCATCGCCATGGTGGTCGCCGTCGCCAAGTGGGTCATCCCGGCGGTTCTCGACCGAGTCACGAAGTACACGGACAATGAGGAATTCATGCTCGCGACCATCGCAATCGCGGGAGGGGTCGGCTACGCCGTGACCTTGTTCGGCCTAACTGCTTCCCTTGGGGCATTCGTCGCCGGCCTCGTAGTCGCCGCCGGGGTGCATCGAGAGCGGGCCACCGAGAACATCATGCCATTCCAAGTCCTTTTTGCTGCGATCTTCTTCACGTCGATCGGCATGCTGCTCGATCCAGCCGCATTCGTCGATCTATGGCCCGTCATCCTATTCATGTGCCTGGCAGCCGTAGTAGTCAAGGTCATCGCTACGGGGGCCGCTGCTGCCGTGTTCAAACGGCCTTTCCCCGTGGTTGTCTCATCTGCGTTCGTGTTGGCGCAGATCGGAGAGTTCTCCTTCATATTGGAGAAGATCGGTCGCGACGCGGGACTCACCCCGTCGGGCCGAGGGGAGGACGGATCCCAGATCTTCATCGCCGCGACCGTAATCCTCATTGCCCTCACCCCGATGCTGTTCAGCATCGGCAAAGGGCTGCAGCACCGCCTCGAGAACCCCTCCGCCACCGACCCAGAGCTGAGCGCCGCAGCATGATCGGCACCAGACACGGAACACGAAGTCTCCATTCCAAGAAGACCACAATCAAAGGACCTGTGGACCATGATGAAAATGACAACAATCCTGATCGTCGTATTGGCGCTCGGTTTGGCCGCGTGCTCCTCAACCAGCACGGAAGAAGCCGCCGAGAACCTGTGCTCGAGCCTTTCATCGCTTGAAGCAAGCTTCGGCCAAGTGTCCTCGCTTGGCGCCGATTCCAGTGTTGATGATGCGCAAGCGGCATACGACTCGATTGTCGGCGCTTGGGACAGCGTCAAGGCTGATGCCGAGGTGGTGAACGAATCGGCTGCACAGGAGGCGGACGACGCGGTCGAAAGCCTGAAGGACGCATTGAACGATATCTCGGGCGACTCGTCGATCACTGATGCTGCTGCTCAGGCAGTGACCGCATTGCAGGCATTCGACATCGCGTTGCAGAGCATCGCCGACTCGATCACCTGCGAGTAGAGGCACGCTGACGTATTCGCATGGAGTGATCACACCTATGACCGGCATCACTGACGAGCAAGAACACGAGACACCCTCAGCCGAGAGTCCACGTGTCTTCACCCTGCAATTCTCTGGGCCAGGGCTTCTGGTTGCTGCGATCTTCTTCGCTCTGTCGCTGACGCCGTCGCTTCTCCCGCGAGGTGCACTGTTCCAGGGCATCGTGGGCGGAGTCACCATGACAATTGGGTACGGTATCGGTGTCGCAGGCCAATGGATGTGGAAGTACGTCCGTCTACCGGTTCCGGAGCGGGGCAGTATCACACAACGGGTCATTATCTGGGTCGCAGTGATTGTGGTCGGAGTGTTCACGGCTTGGTCGATCTGGCGCTACGTCGGCTGGCAGAACGACGCGCGTGAACTGTTCGGAGAGGACCCGGGTTCACCTACGGCATGGATCACCATTGTCCCCGTGACCGTGATTGTCGCGGGATTGATTCTGATTATCAGCCGATCACTGCGAAAGCTGTTCCGATTCCTGGCCCGGTGGATCGAGAAGGTCATGCCCCGTCGCGTGGCGAGGTTGCTTGGCGGTGTCGCGGTGGTGGTGCTCGTTTTCGGCCTGGTCAACGGCGTGCTGATCGAAGGGTTCTTCGCCGTTGCCAACCAAGCGTTCTCTGTCCGCGACACGGACACGGTAGAAGACGTGACCCAGCCCCAGAATCCGGAGCGCTCGGGAAGCCCCGAATCCCTCGCCGCATGGGACACGCTCGGGCGACAAGGCAGAACCTTCACCGGAACTGGTCCTACCGTCGAAGAGCTAAACGCGTTCGCTGATGGCGGAGCCGCGGCCCCAATCCGTGTCTATGCCGGCCTCAAGTCTGCGGATACGCTTCAGGGCCGAGCGGACCTCATCCTCAAAGAGCTGAAGCGAACGGGTGCGTTCGACCGTAGAGTCCTCGTCGTCGCTACAACCACTGGTACGGGATTCCTCGAACCGGCAGCAATGCAGTCTCTTGAGTATCTCCACAACGGAAACACGGCGATTGCCGGCGTCCAGTATTCGTACCTTCCCAGTTGGATCTCGATCCTCGCCGATCAGGAGACCACCAAAGAGACCTCACGAGTTGTGTTCTCAACTGTCCACGAATATTGGCAGACCCTGTCCGAGGACAAACGTCCTGACATCTACCTGTTCGGACTGTCCTTGGGTTCGTTCGGCGTCGAGTCGAGTCTAACCTCGATCAACATAATCAACGAGCCAATTGACGGTGCGTTGCTCGTGGGGCCGCCATTCGTCAACGACCTTTGGAGTGAGATCACGGCGATACGGGACGACGGGTCACCGGCTTGGCAACCCACCTACCAGGATGGCCGCACGGTCCGCTTCACAGCGCTCGAGAACGCCTTGGGCAACCCCCCTGGCGAATGGCAGGAAACCAAGGTCGTATATCTGCAGCACGCTTCGGATCCCATCACGTTCTTCTCGGGCGATCTCGCGTTCTCCGAACCGGATTGGCTCAAAGAAGGGCAACGAGGACCGGATGTATCGGACAAGATGCAATGGCAGCCGATCGTCACCATGTGGCAAGTCGCAGGAGACCTCGCCGTTGCGGGCAACGTACCGAGAGGCCACGGTCATCTCTACAAGAGCGCCGAGTACCTCGACGGATGGATCGGCATCTCCCAACCAGACGGCTGGACAGATGGGGACACCTCGGAACTCACCGAGATCCTCAACGCCAAAGACACCGCAGACGACCTGAAAGACTGACAGGTGAGGAAAGAGAGAGCGCCACAACGCACACCCCGACTGTGTCCGTGAGTCGCTAGTGGTCGAGGCGTCTGACCAGGAAGTAGTATCGACGTTCCGGAGGCATGGGAGACGGACAGATCGTGCGGTTCGTTCTCGAATTGTTGTGAGGTTGGGAGACGAGCGGTGAGGGCAAGTAGCGACGGTTGGATTGCGATCGGTGCTGCTCTGTTCGTAACGGCGGGGCTGGCGTGGACGCTGTATCGGCCCAAAGTGCAGCAGTCGGTCCGTTATCAGGCGACGGTTATCCCGCTCGCCAACATCATGGATGTTGGTTTCCTTGTCCTGTCGCCGGCGATTGTGCTCCTTGCTGGCTTCGCTGCACCGTTGGTGATGCTGGGTATCTGTTTGCTGGCGATCGCAACTGGACTTGCGATCTCGTACAATATCCGTAACCAGGAGCCCTTGGAGGAGACCAAGGATTCCGTCAACTCGATCGCGAAGCTCTCTGAGTGGGCACTTCTCGCGGCAACGTTCGTCAACATTGCGTATTACACGCTGCTCCTGATCACACTGGTGTTGTGGCCGCTGGGCGCCTACAGCACCGGTGCTCTCGCCGTGTGGGGGACAGCGTACCTTGTAGCGATCGGACTGATCGGCTGGTTCGGTGGCATCAACTGGCTCAACAAGCAGGCGAACAAGACGACCGCATTCAATATTTCAGCGGTCGTCGGTGTTGTTGTGGCATTCGTCTTCTACAACATTCAGGAATTGCTCGGTGGCCGATGGGAGATCGGCAGCACCGAAGTGTCGATCACGACAGACGACTTCCGCAAGATCATCGGGCTGTTCGCGATGGTCCAGGGGTTCGAAGCCGCCCGATACATCGGGAACCGTTTCAGCGCGGATCAACGTATCTCATCGATGCGGCTCGCCCAGTACATCTCGTCGTTCGTCTTCGTCGTGTTGGTGGCATCGATCCTCGTCGTATTCCTGCCTCCTCTTTCTGAGCTGGATGGCACCGCCATCTTCCTTGCCTCGGACCTGGTGGGGCCGGCGCTGCCGTGGATCGTTCTGCTCGCGGCGATCGGTAGCCAGACCTCCGCAATCCTTGGGGCTACCTCGTCGCGCAGCGACATGATCACGAGCGCCGGGGTCGGGAGGAAGTGGACGTTCCCGATCATCCTGATTCCAACTATTGCGCTGTTCCTCCTCACTGACGTGACCCAGGCAGTTGCCCTCGCTTCTCGCGTGTTCGCCCTCTACTTCCTCCTCCAGGCTCTAATTGCCGGCATGCTGGCGTGGCGCAAGAAATCGTGGGGTGTCGTTGCAGGTTTCACGGCCATCGGCCTCGCCATGGCCACGATCAGCATCTTCGGAATCTCGATCTGACGGCAAATTGAAGGCTTGAGTTGAAGTCAGAATCGCCAACCCAATGCCCCACGCCGCACTCGAAACCCCCTGACGCATCCCAATCCCGCTAGCGCATATCCGGCTGGGTGGTCAGCGAGTTGCGCGCGGCAACGTGAAAGAACCACTCATCGATCGCGTCGCGGAGTGCTGCCAACGCGCTCAATGCACTACGCGTTCCTGGTCGCGTTCCTGGTTGAGACTGGCTACCCGTGATACGCGTGGCAACCCACTGGCTTTGCGACGATCAAGAGAATTCGTCTAGAACCCTTGGTGTGTATCACATTTAGCCCGCCAGAAGGCGTTGTACGCCTGGCCTCTGATGGCCTCTAATGGCCGCTGACGTGTCTGGCAGTCAAGCGGTCAAGGTTCGAGCGATCTCGTTCGACGATCAGACACTTCGGCGAACGGCGAAGAGCGGTGCGGGCTCGGGCAATGAGTACCGACACCGAGGGCGCGAATAGGGCGCGATACGTTGAGAGATGGTGATACTCAGTGGAAACTGTCGGAGCCTCAGAAGCCGTGTCCCACAAAGGAATCGGCGGAATCCGCTGCCATCACTGATCCGTGATGTGTGCTTGAGGCGGACTGTTAATCCGTTTGTCGTGGGTTCAAGTCCCACCCGCGGCGTTCCTATCCTGAAACAGCACACCACGCCCGGAGCTCTTGACCAGCTCCGGAGCCGATATCGCATTTGGCGGCTGGGGTCCACAGAATGCGGGATGATCTACCGGACGAAACTGTCGAAGGCAGTGGCGAGATCGAGGTCCTTCAAGGTGAGGGCCTTTTCGCAGTGGGTCGAGAGCACGATCGTCACCTTGTCCCAGCGGATGTCGATGTCTGGATGATGGTCAGCGACCTCTGAGGCGAGCGCTATCCGGGTCAAGAATCTCATCGTCGCGTTGAAATCAGTGAACACGTACGTACGGGAGATCGATTCGTCAGTTGTGACCCAACCTTGGTGCTGGACTGAGAAGTCATTCATCAGATCGGGAGTGAGGCCCGCGTGCATACCCGCGACGATAGCCAAGTGGGTGCGCAGCCGTGGCCACGCACCCACCGGTCGTTACCCGTCGTATTGTGCGTCGAACTCCAGCGCTGCAGTCAACTTGTCACGCGCGATGTCTGCTCCGGATCTGGTGATCGGATCTGGACCCCAGAGCCCATTATTGGCCTCGTCCCACAGCTCGGCATGGTTCTCCATCATCCACTCCCTGTAGGCATCCGCCCTGACATTATCGATCTCGCCTTGCGGCTCGAAGTTGCTTTCGTCGATTGCTTGGATGAGGCCTGCATCGTCGATCGTGAGCACAACGGAGAATTCCCACTCTCGGACGCCGTCCGTCATTCCCCGGATGGGGTTGTCGACCGCGACCGTGCACTTGACCTGGAGCTCGGTCTCTTCGACGCAGTTGCCAACCACAAAGCTGTCACCGGATGCGCTCATCCCTTCGACGCGTGCGTTGACCTTCGCGTCTGATAGGGCAACCCCTCCTCGGGGATTCGCGAGGGCGTTGTCGCTCCCACCGTCCGCAAACAGTGAGAAATAGGCCTCTCCATCGCCAGCATTCAAAGCCGCGTAGTAGGCGTCCGTCGCTTGCTCAGGCGTCTCGAAAGGAGGCGCAGGAACATTGGCGACATCGTCGTCGTTCCTCTGCAGCGCAATCGCAGTGACCAGGCCGATGGCGATCACGACAGCAGCTGCAACCGCAACAAGTGGTTGCCACCTTCGTTGGTTCTTGTTCTTTGGCGAACTCTCTGGTTCGATGGTTTTCATATTGACTGTCCTCTCACGTGTTGCCGTGAGGAAGGCAGCCGGTTCGAGTTTGTGCTCCGCGTAGGATCGGGGATCCGGAATCGGATTCGCTTCTACGAGGGCAGCGAATGCTGCGTCGATGGTCATGGCCTTCCTCCTTCCTCGGCAGGGAGAGGGTGTATGGCGACGGATGTGGTTCGAGAGACGGAGAGAGGGTCTTTCCGAGGCGTTTCTTGGCTCGATGGAGTCGCTGCTCGGCAGCGGAAACGGAACAACCGACGACCTCTGCGATCTGAGGCGCACTGAGCTCCTCCCACGCAGATAGGCGGAGTACCTCTTGATCGGCTGGCTTGAGTGTGGCCATCGCATCGAAAACCTTTCGATCCTCGTCTCGATGGACAACAACGGTGTCGATGGGCTCGGATTTCTCAACCCCAAGCCCGTCAAGCCGTTCCTTCAGCCGGTTGCGACGTGAGTTGCCTCGCCACTGATTGGTGATCGTTCGATGGGCCACGCCATACAACCAGGCGATCGTCGATTCTTCCTCGATTCCATCGAGCTTTCGCCACAACACGGTGAAAACCTCATTGGCGACGTCTTCCGCATCAGTGCGACTCACCCGACGTGCGCAATACGCCAGTACATCTGCGTAGTACGCCTCGTACAGTCAGGTGAACCGCACATGATCGGTGGGATCCATCGCCATTCCTCTCTGTCTCCCTACCCGTAACGTTGTCCGGGTGACGCCGATTCCTGACAGCTTGATTCACATACCTGAGCGAATCCCGTAGGTGACACTGGTGGACTGTACTCTCCAGTACCAGATCGTGAATGGGACACTTTGGCAATACGAAACGACCAGGGGATTGTTCTGACCTGGACGATATAGGTGTGTCGGGGAGTCGAACAGCCAGAGTCAGTGTTGATCGACGATTTCAAATGGAGACGCGTGCTACATGTCAAACCGAGGAGGACACGGTGAAACTCGCAGTGGTCGTCATACACGGGATGGGATCACAGAGTTCCGCGTTCGCGGAGCCCGTCAAGGCTGAGTTGTCGAAACGAATCGCAGACGCAGGGAAGAATCCGGCTGATATTGCGTGGCTGCCGGTGTATTGGGCCGATATCCTTGAACCAGCGCAAACGAGGTATCTCACTTCTGCGACCGCCGTGAACGATCTCGATTGGATGGGACTACGGAAGTTCATAGTCAAGGCGTTGGGAGATGCCTCCGGCTACCAGTTTGTCGGCGACGCAAGCTCGACGTACGTGGAGGTTCACGATCGCATTCGGGCTTCCATCCACGACCTGTATGTGAACGAACTGAACTCCAGCCCAGTGCCGATGGTTGTTCTGGCGCATTCCTTGGGATCACACATCACGTCGTCCTATGTGTGGGACACCCAGAGGGGAAGCGCAACAGGCGCCGATTCCGCGTCCAGCTCGTTTGAGCGTATGGAATGGCTTGCTGGCCTGGTCACGTTCGGGTCGAACATCCCGCTGTTCACCTTCGCCTACGACCCTGTGGTGGCGATTTCGTTCCCTGGACAAGGATTGCCGCCGGAGGTGGAGGCCAAGGCACGTTGGTTGAACTACTTCGACAAGGATGATGTGCTCGGTTACCCCCTGAAGCCGATCAGTCCCAGCTACGACGCAGCAGTTGATGAGGACATCGAAATCAACGTCGGAGGCTTCGGGGCCTCTTTCACACCCCTGTCCCACAGTGCGTACTGGACCGATGATGACTTCACCAAACCTGTCGCCCAATTCCTTGCCGACTTTCTCTAGCAAGACTCGAGTTCGGGTCCTACGACACCTGGACGTTTCGACGCAGCCAACCGTCAATGGCTCTCCAATCGAGATCACCCGCTTCCATGAGACCGATGATGGACGTGTGGTGCTCCATGGTGTCCCCTGCGAGTTCGAGGCCGTTCATGCGGAGGTGAACATCGGCGGCCGCGAGGGCTGTGCGCTTGTTCCCGTCGAGGAACGGATGGTTCTGAACGATGCTCTCGAAGAGTGCTGCCGCTTCTGCAATCGGATCCTCGTAGTAGCCGGTCTGGGGGCGGAAGACAGCAGCCTCCAGCGCGCCAATGTCACGGACTCCGTCCGTCCCGCCGAAGTCGTCGATGACCATCGCATGTATCGCAAGCACCTCGATGACTCTGAGATATTCGGACACCTATTTGGCCAGCTCCTCGTAGAGCCGCCGATGTCGAGCAATGGATGCCTTGACGTGCGCGATCACCTCGGGTCGAGGCGCGTCGCCCTGCTTTCTTACAACCCACTCCGCCAGGGCTTCGTCCAGCACAGCCTGGAACTGCCGGCCTTCGGCTCTTGCAATGCGGCGGACTTCGTCAAGTAGCTCAGGTCTCGCCTGTGAGGAGAACTTCTGCATAGTCATAGTGTCATGATACATCTTGACGGGTCATGATCAAGTATTCTCTTGTTGGCTCGGTGTTGATCGACCGGCGGTGTCAGTTGAACCAGAGAGCTTGCTCGATCATCATGTTCGGTACGTGAGGGACGTGTTCGAGGTTTCCCGCCCCACCGATCTGGTAGCAGACATAGTCGAACGTCCACGGGTCCGTAGCGACGCACTGAATGCGGTTGGCGGTTGCGTTCTTGTCGAAACTCAAACGAAAGCCGGGTTCAACATACTGGCGGACTGCATTGCGTGAACCTGAGGAGACCTTTGCAGTGACGAACGGGTTGGTGAAGTACTCACCCTGGCCCAACGCATGGTCTGCGTCGATTGTGAAGTCACCCCGCCAGCTGGCCATCTGGATTGTGCGCCTCGTGGCGTTCTCGTGCTCCGGGTCACGTACAGCAACTGTGTTGCACACGATGCTTGTGCAGTGCGACATTGGATTGCGTACATCGAATCGATGGTCGAATTCAACCATGCCCAAACCGATCGTTGCGGCGGACTCCTCACGGCTGTCCCATGTTTCGTAGTTGTCCGACCCAGCACCAACGTTGATGCGCCGGTTCTGTTGATCATCCACCTGTTGAGCAAGAGTTGGCATGCTGTAACCACAGTTGGTGGGATCGAGAACTCCGCTGCCTCCGTCACTGGTGGCGACCGCAGCCCCGTAGTTGTTCTTGAATCCGGCGCTGAAGCGTTCCTTCCCGTTCGTGTCATACACCATCACGTACAGTGTGTGGAACTGGGCACAGACTCGGCGCCTTGAAGCGGTGTTCGCGTGGACGATGAAACGCACCCAGTTCTTGCCTGTCATGTCCCTGAAGATGAACTCCTTGAACCCGGCATCCGGCTCGTTCTGGGGTACCTTGGCTGCAACGTATCCGTACGGGATCTTGGGCGATCCAGGGATGAGGTCGGGATTCGAGCCGTGTTCGTGGCCGAAGTAGCACCAGTACACAGGGTCGACCTGGGGGTGCCACGTCTGGTACGTTCGCCCATCGGGTCCTGTCGTTGTGTAGAAATCGTGGACCCACGTCGGGCATCCAGTACCGGCCGTCACCTGGTTCCCCGGCGGGACCGGTGGAGCCTGAGTAGGCGAACCATTCTGTTCCGCGAGCAGGACGAGGTACATGTCACGCCAGTTCGCCTTGTACTCGACCGATCCCAGGCTGACAGGGCCCGCAGGGAACGACTTCTTGAACACCGGTGCGATGTCACCGTCGACGATCACCGTGCCGCCACTCGCCCACCCGCTGAGCCATGAAGGTGCAGCTTCGTTGTCCCTCCACACAACCGCAACCGTTGCAGGGCGATTCAACGTGAAATGCATCCAGTTGTTGCGTGGCCCGAGGTTCTTGAACTCCCAGTTGGTGGAGGGCGAGAGGACATCCCAACCTGCATATTGTCCAGCGCTCGTGACGTAATCCTCGTAGTCAGTGTCGGGTTCGATATCGAGACCCTTCCTAAACGCCCTCGGCCAATACTGCATACGCCGTACATACTTTTCGATGCCGTCATCGGTGTCGCGTTCGACATGGAACCGTGCGACCAACGTGTGGTCCTTTGACCCTACGGTGAACCCTGGCGGGGGAGCCCAATCGCCGGCGATCGGCAACCAACTCGAAGTACCGAGGTAGTAGGCGTTATCGGCGTTGCCAGACGAATTCGTGTTCCGCTCGTAGAAATAGCCGCTCGACGGTCTGAATGCGCCGGGACTGTCGACGCCGTCGCCGTCCCAATCGCCAGCGATGTAGATGTCAGCCGGGTCGCCGAACACCATCACTACGTCTGCCGATCCAGACGTGTGACTGTTCTTCAGGAAGACTTCTCCGGTCGAGCGTCGGTGGAGACCGACCGTGTCGATGCCATCCCCATCGAAATCACCTACGAATGGTGTGTCGATGGGATTGCCGTACAGGTAGCTGAAGTCTGCGGCTCCGAGCGATCCTCCGTTCGGACCGACCGAGTTCGAGATATAGATCCGTTGTTCCGCTGGCCGGTAGATGGAAACCGTGTCGAGGCCGTCGCCGTTGAAATCGCCAACCAGAGGCACATCGGAGGGGTTCCCGAAGAAGTAGGACACGTTGGCATTGCCGATGCCGTTCCAGTTTCGCAGATACACGAAACCATCCGAGCGCCGGAACAGACCCGGTGTGTCAACTCCGTCGCCGTTCCAATCACCCATGAACGGTGTGTCGCCAGGGTTGCCGTAGAAGAACGGCGGCGCACCGGCGCCGAGCATCCACTGACCCTGCTCCGGATTGAACAACCCGGCTTCATCAGGAACTTCGGCATATGCAGCCGTGGTGCCCACGGCGACGAGCACAAGCCCGCCCACAAGTACCAGGAGAATTCTCTGTATCGACATAGCTGCGACAACGTACGGGAGGCCCGTGACGATGGCAATGACCATTCTGAGAACTATCCCTGCGTTTCTCCGTGAAGCCTGTGTGATATCGACTCGTGTAGCGTGCGCCGCTAATCGCCTGTACTCGCCGCTCCTCCGTCCGATGAGTCGAGCCGCTGACGCAGTGTTTCGCGACAGCTGAGATCCAGGTTCGGGTCACGGATGATCTCGAGGCAGACAGCTGCCAGCTCAAGGTCGGAGAGCTCGCCGTCCTTCCATGCTGAGGCGACGAGTGGTAGGAATGCATCAAGGTCTGCGCTGTGGTCGGTGTGGGTGTGTGTAGTGGTCATGTGATCCTCCTTATCGGTATCAGCGCACCAGGGATCGAAGAGGCTGTGTGAATGTCGATGACCCGACAGTCCGGCCGGTTCGCTGAACACGCTCGGACCGGTTCGATTGTGTGGACAAAGGATGATGTGAATTCCTGGCCTCGTGTAGCGTGCTCTCTGACCGTCCGTGTCCGTCTCGCATTGGTAGGAAGACAACTGTGGCAGATACCCCAACTGCTTGGAAATCGGTCAAGGCCAGCCTGAGCGGTGGGAGCAACCAGCGCAAACTCGGCGCGTTCCTTGGTGTGTTCACGCCGTCCATCCTGACGATCCTCGGCGTAATCCTGTACCTGCGGACCGGCTGGGTCGTCGGCAGCGTTGGCTTGGTGCAGGCCCTGCTGATAGTGGTCATCGCCCATGTGGTGACCCTTGCTTCTGCACTCTCGATCTCAGCTGTCGCCACCAACATGCGGGTTGGGAAGGGCGGCGCGTACTACATCATCTCGCGGAGCCTCGGGATAGAGGTCGGCGCGGCCATTGGCATTCCGCTGTATCTGGCGATGACGTTCTCGGTCGCCCTGTACGCGTTTGGCCTCGCAGAGAGTGTCACGTATGTATGGCCGGACGCTCCTGAACGACCTATTGCAGCTCTGACTATCCTGGCGGTGGCACTCCTTGCGGCCCGCGGTGCTGGCGTAGCGCTTCGGTTGCAGCTCCCGATCATGGCCGCGATCGCGGTTTCGCTTGTGGCACTTGTGTTTGGTGCAACAGGAACTACGAATGACACGATCCCGCTCCTCGTAGGAACCGAGGGTGGAGACAACTTCTGGGTCGTGTTCGCCGTCTTCTTCCCAGCAGTGACCGGCATCATGGCGGGCGTCAGCCTTTCGGGAGATCTTGAGAAACCAAGCAGGGCAATACCGCTCGGTACGATTGCTGCCGTTCTCACCGGCTTTGTTGTCTACCTCATTGTCCCTGTCATCCTGGCGGCATCGGCGACGTCCGAGGAATTGGTTTCGAACAACCTCATTTGGTTCGACATTGCTGGGTCACTTGCGCCGCTGATCCTCATCGGGCTCTGGGGCGCGATCTTCGCGTCTGCTGCTGGAAGCGTTCTTGCAGCACCGCGGACGCTCGAGGCCATGGTTGACGACCGTGTCCTGCCCTCGGGTCTTGGAAGGCGGTTTCGGCTCATCGACGGACCGGGCCTGCCGCTCCTGTTGAGCGCAGGCCTCGCACTCGTGGCGGTCGTTCTGGGTGACCTCGACACGATCGCCCCCCTGCTGACCATTTTCTTTCTCACCACATACGGCACCGTCAACCTGGTCGCCGGACTTGAGCAGTTGAGCGGCGATCCGTCATACCGGCCAACGCTCAAGGTTCCCTGGTGGATCTCGATAGCTGCGGCGATCGCGTGCTTCACCGTCATGTTCCTCATCAGCCCTATGGCGCTGATCGTCGCGGTCGTATTTGAAGTCGGTGTGTATGTCGTAATGAGACGTAGGGCAATGAATGCCCCATGGGGGGACCTACGGCGAGGGGCCCTCATGTCCCTCGTGAGGACAACAGTGATCCGGCTCAAGAACATGCCATCGGACCCCAGGAACTGGCGGCCAAACATTCTGCTCTTCGCTGGAGACGTCAAACGACGATCGGACCTGGCGCGGTTCGCTGGCTGGCTCGTCCAGGACCGCGGGATCCTGACCGTTGCAACGCTTCTCACGGGCTCAATCGACGATCTCAAGGATCAGAGAGACAAGGAGACCAGAAGGATCGCCGATGATCTCGAGGCGATCGGCGTGGTCGGATTTCCTGACGTCGACATCGTTGCGGACTTCGAGAATGGTGCAGTCGCCGTTGCGCAATCCAACGGGATCGCTGGTATCGAGTCGAACACTGTGATGTTCGGGTGGCCGGAGAAGGTCGATCGTCAAGAGGCGATGCTGCGGATCGTCGAGCAGCTGGCTCAGCTCGAGAAGTCAGCGGTAATTGGACGTGTTGTCCCTCGGGATTGGAACGAGGGCCGGCGGAAGATCCACGTGTGGTGGGGAGGCCTCAAGGAGAATGGAGACATGCTGGTGTTGTTCGCACATCTGCTGTCGCTGAATCCGGAATGGCGCGATGCCGAGATCCAAATCAACAGTATCGCCACGAACGAGATGATCTACGACCAAAGTCGGCACCTGCTCCTCACACTGACCGAGGCAGCTCGCATCGATGCGACCATCAACGTGATCCTCAAACCAGAGGATGCAACAGTGCAGCAGGTCATTCACGAAGGCTCGGCTCATGCGGATGTCGTCCTTCTTGGGCTGCGGGGTAACGAGCCGGGGGAGGAGCAGGCATACGCGCAACGGATGACCGCAATGCTCGAGGGTCTCCCAACCGTGTTGTTCGTGCGCAACGCTGGGGAGTTCCGAGGACAACTGCTTGGTGACACGATGGAGGAACACCACGGTCACATCGTCTGAACCGGTAGCTCGTTGAGTCACGCGAATCGCGACTGAAGTTGCTCGCGCAAAGGGTCTCGGGAACCTTCGACCAGTTGCAGTTGCTGGTCGATCATGGCGAGGAGAGCCTCGTGCCCATGTGTTGTCCCCCCGATGGCCTCAAGCTGAAGACCGAGGTTGAAGGTCATCACAAGGGATACGACGGCATCCACAGGAAACTGTTCCGTATCGATGCCGTAGTCGTGCATCGCGTTGGTGAAGGCTTCCGTGAGGATCGTTCGCCAGCCTCTGTTTACTTCCTGGAGGCGCGCCTTGAGCTCGGGTTTGTTCCAGGCCATTGATTGCATCTCGAGCCAGAGTTTTCCATACCCAGCGTCGCGATCCTCGATCTCGAGGTAGCCCATTGCGGTCCGCCACTTTTCGATGAAGGGTATGTCTCGTGCATAGAGGGCGCGTTGGCGTTCGAAGAGTCGGTTGGTGAATCGATCGAACGCTTCGAGAAGGAGATTGTCGAGGTTCCTGAAGTAGTAACGCACCAGGCCATGGTTGACACCTGCTTCGGTCGCGACAACTCGCACGGTAAGCGCGGCATGGCCACGCTCGATGAGCAGCCGTTCGGCAGCATCGAGCAACGCCGTGCGTGAATCGGTCCCTGATGCGGCGCTCAATGATTCTCCTGAGGATTTGCGGCTGGATCGTTTGACATCACCATTACACATCTGTATAAAGATGTCCACCGTCCGCAACAGGGAAGGAACCCTCTCATGGTCACGATCAGGACAGGCAATGGCAGCGATACGGCAATCAACGACTCCGCACTGGAGGAGTTTCGTGCAGGCTTCAGCGGGGAGATGGTGGCGGCCGAGGACGCGACCTATGAAGAGGTACGCGAGATATGGAACGCGATGATCGATACGAGGCCAGGGCTGATCGCCAGATGCCAGAGCTCGGACGACGTCATCCTCTCCGTGAATTTCGCCCGAGATAACGGCCTGGTTTTCTCCGTCCGAGGCGCTGGCCACAACATCGCAGGAAACTCTCTTGCCGAGGGCGGCCTGCTGATCGATCTGTCGCTCATGACGGGAGTGGACGTCGATGAAGATGCCAAAACTGCTCGGGTGCAACCTGGCGCCACCCTCGGTGACGTCGATGCCGCGACTCAGGCCTTCGGACTCGCGACCCCTACCGGGATCAACTCGACCACGGGGATAGCTGGGCTGACGCTCGGAGGTGGGTTTGGTTGGCTCAGCCGAAGCTACGGCATGACGATCGATAATCTGCTGTCCGCCGAGGTCGTCACTGCCGATGGCGAACTGGTTGTTGCAAATGAGTCGAGTCACCCCAATCTGTTCTGGGGGATCCGCGGCGGTGGTGGCAACTTCGGGGTGGTGACGTCCTTCGAGTTCCAACTTCATGAGGTTGGGCCTGAGGTGCTGGCTGGTCTCATTGTCCATGATGCGGCTGATGCACAGGCTGCGTTGGAGTTCTACCGGGAGTTCGCCGCCCAGGCGCCCGACTCGCTCACCACATGGGTGATTATGCGCAAGGCGCCACCGCTGCCGTTCCTCGATGAGGCGACACACGGCACCGATGTTGTGATCTTTGCCCTGATGTACAACGGAGATGCGTCCGAGGGGGAAGCGGCAATCGCACCGCTCCGTGCCTTCGGAACTCCCGTGGGAGAACACGTTGGGCTGAATCCCTATGTCGGTTGGCAGCAAGCCTTCGATCCGTTGCTTACGCCAGGCGCGCGGAACTACTGGAAGTCGCATAACTTCGGCGAGTTGACAGATGACACCGTCGCCACCCTGATTCGATACGCTCAGAATCTGCCCTCAGGTTTCTCCGAGATCTTCATTGCCCAGATGGGTGGGGCGACAAGCTCCGTTGCGAGTGATGCCACTGCATATGTCGGGCGCGACGCTGGATTCGTTCTCAACGTCCATACCCGCTGGGAGGACGCTGCTGACGACGAAAGATGCGTGGCGTGGGCTCGAGAGTTCTTCGATGCCACTCTGCCGTACGCCATTGGGGGAGCCTATGTGAACTTCATGACCGCAGAGGAATCTGGCCGTGTCGAAGCTGCCTATGGCCAGAACCACGAACGCTTGGTGGCGGTCAAGGACGAATACGATCCGGACAACCTATTCCGGTTCAATCAGAACATCGTCCCGAGCACGCGCTAAATCGAGGCGCTGCTCAGCTCACTATGTATCGATCAGGTCGCTTACAGGCTCGACAAGGAACGCGATCTTCTCCCTGGCTTCGCCAGTGCCGAACGCCGTGAGAATATCTGCTGCCTCGAGCGTGGTGTCACCGTGCGGGATGAGGACACGTGAGCCTCGACGGATGGATACCAGGATCGCCCCGTCCGGCCACTCGATATTCTTGACAAGGGTGCCCTCAGCGGTGCAGTCCTTTGAGATCGGAACCTCGAAGAACATGGCACCTGGCTGTGTTCTGACTTTGAGCCGGTCCCGGTACAGGTGGCGTCCCGTCGAGGTGCCAAGGGCGTGGTGGTAGGCCGAGACGACTGATTGGCGGCGGAACATGCCGACGAGCTCTTTCGGATCGTCATCAGCAACAACAGGAAGTCGGCCGAGACCGAGCGATGCCATCCTGGCGAGTGCTGCCGACACTGGCATGTTGGGTGTGACGACGATCGGTGTCGCTGTGAAGGCGTCGCTCACCGTGAGATCGTCCATTGGGCCGCTGATCCGGGAGAGGTCTGTGAAGGTGATGATCCCCACCAGCTTTTCATCGTCAACGACCGGTAATCCATGATGATGGGATCGTTCGAGTATTTCCTCGACCGTTGTGAGTGGCATGTCAAGGGTCGCGTGTACGTCAACGGTCGACATGACCTCGCCGACACGCACGGTGTCGAGGAGATCGATGTCCTCACCTGAGGGCAGATGGATGCCCTTTCTCGCAAGCGACATCGTGTAGGTGGATTCAGGATGGAGCCGGTCACCGAGGAATGTTGCAAGCGCAACAGCGAGCATCAGTGGTAACACCAATCCATAGTCACCGGTCAGTTCGAAGACCAAGATAATGGCGGTCAACGGTGCCCGAGCTGTTGCAGCGAGCGCGGCGGCCATGCCGACGAGTGCGAAAGCGCCCGGGTCGATGTGAGAGAATGTCCATATCGGATCGACGAGGATCGCAAACCCCGCTCCCGCTGCACCTCCGAACACAAGTGCTGGCATGAATGTGCCCACGGACCCGCCGCCCTTGCGAGTGAGTGCTGACGTGACGATCTTGAGCGCAGCGACGATGAAGAGAGACCACCATACAAAGTCGCCAGCATTCGTCAGGGAGAGCAGGCTCGTCAGGAACTGCTCGCCGGTCCCCAAGGTTTCAGGGTATAGGATCCCGATGAGGCCGACAATGACGCCGAGTGCCACAGGCAGAATCCAGGTGGGGATGCCCGCTTTGAGTTTCGCTTCACTTGTGATGTCAAGGACCCGCAGAAAGAGTATGCCGAATAGGACCGTCACGACCGCGAGTACCGCGTAGAGGATCAGCTGGCGTGGGTCCCTGAGCTCGTGAGGTGGCGACTGCAGAAACAACTCTGCCCCAACGAGGGTATGGGTCGTGACCGCTGCCGCCACTGAC
>PVMK01127152.1_pt1 | contig 17391 bp, 19 predicted proteins | sample 1853481 | NCBI WGS metagenome assembly PVMK01 (sample SAMN08533507, study PRJNA380276) | Marine sediment metagenome, whole genome shotgun sequencing project.
GTCAGAGGTTAATCTGCTCGAAGAAGATGTTACTGAGGGTGAGGAGAATCTCGTGCGCCTGCATAACACGCTTTCAGACGTTGACCTGCAAATGGTTGAAGCCCGGGGCCTGGCCACACGTATCACCGAAGATATCGACAAATATGAAGCTCTGATCAAGGACCTGCAGCGCGATGGCTTTACCGATGAAGCTGATATCGAGGCCCTCAAAGCAGAATCCTGTCCCTGGAAGAGGAAGTAAAAAATCTGAAACTTAGCGCCGAAGAAAACAGTGGCCGCAGCGCCAGGAGCTTTATTGGCGAGGGCAATCGACAGTACCTGACCGGGCTTAATCTCGGTGGTCGCTACATCGTCATACTGCTGGACGTGTCCGCCAGCATGCTCGATGAAAAACTAATAAACATCATACGGTTACGAAACATGTCCGAAGATATCCAGCGTCGGTCCGCCAAATGGAACCGGGCACTGAAAACCGTGGACTGGCTGACCGCGCAGTTACCGGTTGACAGTAATTTCCAGGTAATAACCTTCAACACCCAGCCCGGATAATATTTTCCTGCTTACCGACGGCCTGCCCACCCAGGGTGCCACTGCCCCCTCCGGCAGTACCATCAGTGGCCGGGCACGACAAAAGTTATACCGCCAGGCGATCAAGTTGCTGCCACGCAATGTACCGGTCAACATCATCCTCGCACCGATGGAAGGGGACCCCATGGCGGCCTCCGAATTCTGGCAACTTGCCCAGGTCAGCCGTGGCTCTTTCCTGAGTCCCTCGAAGGACTGGCCATGAGCAGGCGCAGAACACCTGAAATATTCGGTCTTTCGTTTCTTGATGTAATCAGTTGCGGCTTCGGTGCGATCATCCTGTTGCTGATAATCACCAAGACGGTGCAGCCGGTGGTTTTAGAAGCGTCCACGGTCGAGCTGGATGGCAAGGTCGCGGCCTTGCGTGAGCAATTGATGGAGATCAGGGGTGAAACCAAAATCCTCAACCGGGATTTGAACGCAAAACACGAGCAGATATCACAGTTTCAACAACGGATTGCGATACTGAGGGGACAGCGCGCCAGCGTCAGGTCACGTCATGACAGCCTGAATGTTGAAACCAATGCCAATGACATCATAACCGACCAGTTGGCGATCGCCAGGCAGGAGTTGTCGGCAGAGATGGAACGCCTGCTGGGAACCCAACACCTGTCAAAAAACAACCTGATAGGTGGCATTCCTGTAGACAGTGAGTATATTATTTTTGTAATAGATACCTCCGGTTCCATGTTCTCCTATAGTTGGGAGCGTATGTTGAAGGAGTTGGAGGCTACCTTGAAAATTTATCCGAAAGTAAAGGGCATCCAGATACTCAATGACATGGGTAAGTACATGTTTAGCCAATACCGGGGGAAATGGATCCCCGATACGCCAGGCCGGCGCAGGGTAATTTTGCAAACACTACGCACCTGGAACGTATTCAGCAACTCCAGCCCGGTCGAAGGAATAACGCAGGCGATCAGATCCTTTCACCAGCCGGATAAGAAAATAAGCATCTATGTATTTGGCGATGAGTTCACTGGAAGATCCATTGAAGATGTTGTTGCTATAGTGGACCGGATTAATCAGGCTGATGCTGAAGGAAATCGCCTGGTACGAATCCACGCAGTGGGGTTTCCGGTACAATTTATCCGGGCACCCGGTCAGCAAACTACCGGTATACGTTTTGCTACACTGATGCGGGAACTCACTTACCGAAATGGTGGTACCTTTGTCGGCCTCAATGATTTTCGATAATTTGCCAGGAATAAAACCATACACAGGATGGCTGGTTATCCTGCTGTTTCTCAGTGGTTGTAATAGCACCAAGCAGGTGATCGTTCAGGGCAATTTTCCCTCGCCCCTGGTAAGCAAGATACCTGTGTCCCTGGGTGTATGGTATGGCGATGATTTTGCCAACCACGAGATATTCGATGAATCCAGGAGCAGGGCTGAATCCGACTGGATTGTAAAAACCGGCCAGGCGCAGGTGCAGATGTGGGATACGCTGCTTGCCGGTATGTTTGAAAACCTTGTACACCTGGAAGCCAGACCGGCCGCCGGTAGCGACATAGAGGGTGTTGATATGGTGTTGATACCCCATGTTGAAGAGTTGCAATACGCCATACCCACCCAAACCCATATCAAGGTGTACGAAATCTGGATGCGTTACCGTTTTGAAATGGTGACTACCGATGGCGAGAAAATTGCCGAGTGGTTTATGACCGCCTACGGCAAGACGCCCACTGCCTTTTTGCAAAGTAGTGAGAAAGCAGTCAATTTCGCTGCAGTCATGGCGCTACGGGATGCCGGTGCCCATTTTGTCATCAGTTTTGGCAGCGATCCTGAGCTAAGGGAATGGATGCAACAGGCCACTGCAGAGACAGTTCATGACTAGTGGTTCACTACAGAATATGTTGTCAATCGGCGGCATGGTACTGCTTCTAAGCGGTTGCGTCACCGCGACTGTCGATGAAATGGTGTTCAATGAACCCACTGAAGGAATCGGTGATGCCACCGTCGTCATCCTCGGCAGGCGCCATATCAGTGATCATTATACGGAACCGGATTTCGTCAGATGTGTCGCGAAGCACGTTGCCAGAAAGGACAATTCTATTGTGATACTGGGAGAACTGGAGTTTGTGAATTTGCTGTACCCGTGGTTTGAACCACGCACTGCACCCTTGCGGCCTGTGGACCTCAAGAAGTTGCTGCAGCATCCGCCGGTGGCCAGGATAATGGCCGAGCTCAATACCGCGTACATGATCTGGATAAACGGCAGCACAGAGCGCACCGATGCCACCGGCACCATGTCATGCGCGATCGGCCCCGGCGGGGGCGGCTGTTTCGGTTTTATGCACTGGAGTGACGAATCCGATTATGAAGCGGTGATCTGGGACTTTACGGACCAGGCAGAGGTTGGGCGCGTTAGCGCCACTGCCAGCGGCCAGTCATATATGCCGGCGGTCATCATCCCCATTCCAATTATTGCACCCGTACAGGGAACAGCCTGCAACGGCATAGGTGATCAGTTACTGGAGTTTTTGTCCGGCAAGTACTGAGGGTAAGGAGGTTTTTATGCACAACACCACAGCCCACCTGGCACGAATCCTCAGCAGCCTTGCGCTGGGTTTCGCCTGCGCCTGCAACCCGGTAGCCTTGAGTGCGGATGTTTTGAAGCTGTCGGAAAAGAAGGCAAAGTCAATCGGCCTTGAAATGTATGAAGAAATGATGGCCGAAGGTGCATCTTATGACAACCAGGAACTGCAGGATTATGTTAACCGCATCGGTCAGAGTCTGGTTGCGAACAGCGACCGGCCTTCAATGCAGTTCACCTTCACAGTGCTCGACAACCCCGACATCAATGCCTTCGCAACCCCGGGTGGTTACATTTATGTCAACCGGGGTCTCATGGTTTACCTTAACAATGAAGCGGAACTGGCCGGTGTGATTGCCCACGAGATCGGTCATATTACCGCCCGTCACGCATCACGTCAGAAAACCGCCAGTGTGACCAACGCCACGGTGGGCTTCCTGGCCTATGTGCTTACCGGCAGCCGTGAGGTTGCCGACGCTTCCAACATGGCAGGCACCGCAATGGTCAGGGGCTACGGCCGGGAACACGAACTGGAGGCCGATGAGCTGGGTGCAAAGTATATGCACGCGACCGGTTATGACCCCTATGAGTTACTGGAGGTCATCGGTGTGTTGAAGGAGCAGGAGCAATTCCAACGCGTAAAATCCAAATCCAGCGGCCAGAGTACGGGCAGTTACCACGGCTTGTACGCAACCCACCCGCGCAATGATTCCCGTCTACAAAAGGTCATAAGCACCGCGGGCAATCTGGATCAGACCAATGAGGACCCTTCCCGGCCAGGCGAGTTCCAGCGACAGATGGAAGGTCTGGCCTGGGGAGCCAGTTCACAGGACCAGCGGGCCGACAACCGCTACTACCATAACAAGCTGGGCTTTACATTAATTCAACCCCAGGACTGGAGTTTCAAAGCTGGTTCAAGCTCAATTGTGGCAAGTGACGCTGACAACGATGCCTCGCTTACAATTACAGTTCAAAGACTCGATAAAACAATCAAGCCGCAACAGGTATTGGAAAATAGCGCGGCGGGTAGCTTATCGAGTGGCCAGGCATTGGAACAGGCCGGGCTTGAGGGTTATACCGCAGTTGCCAGCACCAATAACAGCTCACGACGCGTAGCGGTGATTAACTACGGAAACCTGGCTTACCTGTTTGAAGGTAAAGCCTCTGATTTTGCCAATGCAGACAAGATCCTGTTAAGCATGGTCGAGAGTTTTCGCCCCATGCATCCCAAGGAGCGACAAAGTGGCCCCGCCCATTACATCCACTATATCCAGGTTCCGCGCGGTGCAACACTGGCGAGCCTGGCTGCAGGTATCCGCATGCCTGATGCAGAAGCGTACCTGCGCCTGATCAACGGCTTCTATCCCCGCGGTGAACCCCGAACGGGAGACTGGATTAAAGTAATTCGTTAGCCACAGGCGTGTGCAAATACCCCTTTCCCCGGGTACCTGATTTGTCATGCCGGTATCAGCGGTGTAAGTTAATAGCAGGTTTTACTGAGAGCAATTCCTGCCATGTCAGACCCGCGTTATCTGTTCGACCAACTCCGCAATTTCTGCACGGCTGGGTGCAAAGCAGGTAGCGCTCATCACAGACTCTACGCAGATTAGCTATGCTGAGCTTTGGAATCGTTCCATGCGCGTATGCAACGGCCTGATGGCGTTGAGCCTCGACGGTCAAAGCCGGATCGCCATCCTGACTGGCAACCGTCCGGAGTTTTTCGAAATCTGGCAGGGAGCGTCACTGGCCGGTCATGTGCTCACGCCAGTTAATACCCGACTGACGGCAGCGGAGATTACCTTTATCCTTGAAGACAGCCAGGCGCAGGTACTGTTCGTCGACGGCGACATTCACGTGGAAATTCTTGAGGCTGCACACACGTTGCCTGGCATTAAACGGATTTTTGCGATTGACGGCCACCCCGTATGGCCTTCTTATACCGAATGGCGGGACAAACAACACGCCACGGGGACGCCCGTCGCGGTGCAATCCGACACTACCGTGGTTCAGATGTATACCAGTGGCACGACAGGCTTTCCCAAGGGCGTAGAACTGGGTCATGGCAGCGTACTGGCCTGTGTTCGTTCCATGATGGGGCAGACTGCCTGGCCTGCCGGTGAAGTTGCACTGGTCACTGCACCCTTGTTTCATACCGCGGGAAGCGCATATGCACATTGCGCACTGCAAAGCGGGGGAAGCGTTGTCCTGCTTAAAGAATTATCACCGGCGTCAGTGCTGGCCGCCATGGAACGCCATGCTGTCAGCCAGGCATTGTTTGTACCGGCCCTGATCCGCATGTTGCTTGAATCACCAGCCTGTGCGGCAACTGATTTTTCTAGCCTCAAACGCATACTTTACGGGGCCTCTCCAATACCGGTTTCAACTTTGCGACGGGCTATGCAAACATTTGCCTGCGATTTTGAACAAGGTTACGGTTTGACCGAAACCGTAGGTCCTGTGGCCATGCTGCGCCCGCAAGACCATGACGGTGGACAAAAAATGCAGTCCTGCGGTAAGGCTGTGCCGGGTACGGAAATACGTGTTGTGGATAGTGATGGTAATCAATGCGCCAGCGGGGAAGTGGGTGAGATCACAATCTCCGGACCACAGTTGATGAAAGCTTACTGGAACCGTGAAGATGAAACCCTTAACGCGATTAGAGAAGGCTGGCTGTATTCAGGGGATGCCGGTTATTTCGATGCCGATGGTTACCTGTACATCCACGACCGCCTGAAGGACATGATCGTGTCGGGTGGAGAAAATATTTACCCGGCCGAAGTGGAAGGCATACTTTCAAGGTGTAGCGGCGTGGCTGATGTTGCCGTTATCGGTGTACCCGACGACCACTGGGGTGAGGCGGTCAAGGCCCTGGTTGTCCTGCAACCCGGGTCGGAAACCAGTGCAGAGGATATCCGCACGTTCGCCCATCAACACATTGCGGGCTTCAAGTGCCCAAAATCGGTTGATTTTATCGATGCTGTGCCACGCAACCCTACGGGTAAGATCCTCAAGAAAATCCTGCGCGAGCCTTTCTGGGTTGGTCGTGAGCGCAGGGTTTCGTGAGCAGCCGCGTGGATGAGATAACACTCAATTCCCAAACGGGACAGATCAAACAGTTCGCATTGGGCGCCGGTGCTACCGTTGTTGGTGTGGCAGATCCGCTGGCATGGGAGGAATTCGTACCTGAAGGACACCGTCCTTATGACATCTTGCCCGGCGCGCGCAGTGTCATCGTGGTGGGTTCGCGTGGCCCGACCGCCGGTTCCTGGCGCAGCCCCAGTCATCGTTTGATGGAAGTCAACGGCTATGATTTTCGCAATGATGCCGCCATTCATTGCGTTGCGGATGTTATCGAGAATCAGTATGGACACCAGGCGATCCAGGCGCCCGGCTTGCCAACAGGGGGACATATGCCGCCGATGAGCATGATGTTGGCGGCTGTGCTGGCTGGTTTGGGCACCCGTTCGCTGGCCGCCAACATTATTCTGAATCCGAAATACGGCCTGCTCTACTATTCGGCTTGTATCACGACACTGAAGCTCGACTTCGACCCACGCCTGGAACAGGATGTATGCCCCCACCCGATGTGCGTCAAATCCTTTCAGCGTTTTGGTAAAACCCCCTGCCTGGCGGCCTGCCCGGTTGAGGAAGGCGGCTGCCTGGACGGTTCAATCGATACGCAGGGACGTATTGAAAGTTCCTATTATGATCGTGAACGCTGTGTCTCGCGGGCGATGAATTTTGGCATCAACAGTTTTCAAAAGGCCATGACACAAATCGTCTCGGAACAGGACCGGGAAAAACAGCAGAACATGATTAACTCCGATTTCTTTTCCCGTTCATGCTCAGCCATTACCCATTACAAGGAAAGCGTTGCACAGTGCTTTGAATGCATGCGGGTCTGTCCCATTGGCCGCGCTGAGAGAAAACTCAAATGACTGCTAAATCTGAAATCAAATCTGCAGAAATGGACTTCGCCAGTGCCAGGGCCGAAATTACCGGCATAGCACGTAAAAGCGGTGCCCTGGTCACGGGAGTGGCGGCAGCGAACGCGTTCGAGCGCGCACCCGAAGGCAGGAGACCCATTGATCTGCTACCAAGAGCACAGAGTGTGCTGGTGCTTGGTGGTGCGCAACCCAGGGCCGGCGACTGGCAAAGCCCGAATTACCAGCACATGGAGGTGACAACCACCTCCGACCGTATCCACGGCCTGGCACTTAAACTGGCCAGGATCATTGAAGACCGTTATGGCTATTATGCGGTCTGCGTCCCGCCCGGTGTAGACCGGGGCCAACAGCCCTTCATGAGCATTTCAATGGCCGCTGAACTGGCCGGTTGCGGCTCACCAAGTCTCGCCGGCCCGGTGCTACACCCTGAATATGGTTTCATGTACTACGGTGCCGTCATCACGACCATGCCGTTACCCGCTGACCAGCCACTCGAAACTCCGGTCTGCCCGGCCCCCGAATGCATCGAAATGTATGCTGCCGAAGCTGTGACACCCTGTACAAAGGTGTGTCCGATCAAGTCAGGCGGCTGTCTTGGTGGACGCATTGAGGACGGCAGGATTGTATCCCGGCAATACGACCGGGCGCGTTGTACAACACGCGTACAGAACTACTGGGTACCCGGTTTTCAGAAAGTTCTGGGCGAGACGCTGCGTGAAACAGACAGTGAAAAGCAGAAAATGATGTTGTATTCCAGCATGTTCAGCCGGACTTTATGGTCGATGACCTACTCCAACGTAAGCCAGGGACAGTGTGCCGAGTGTATGCGTGTCTGTCCTGTTGGCCTGGCGCATCGCACAAAACAATAACAATTGATCACGGAGATAAATATGGGCTTCTATTTTGTAGACCCGCAAACCTACCAAAAATACCGGGACGAAGTACTTGAGTTGTCACACGCTGTCCAGGTTAATGCCCAGGAACATCTGCCTGCCGCACAAAGACAACCCGGCTTGTCCGACAGCCAAATCGCAGAACGGCTTGGCATTGAGGAGCATGTCGTGCGCGAAATACGCTGTGTTGCTGAACGGGACAAGTATCCGATTGACGAATTCGAAGCGGCAATACGATTTAAAGACAAGGCCTGTCGCGATTATGCCAAGCGTGGTATGTCCTCGGTTATGGGCAAGTACGTCGAGCGTTCAAAAAAAAGGAAATAAGCCCTGCCTGAAACCCTCAACGCCGGACTCCTATACTAAGGATAATTACTGATCCACTGGAGAGCGCAATGTTAAAGATTTTCTTAATCCTGCTGACGGCTGTTTTCGCCGTTGTCCTCGCTGCAAAGCTGACCTTTAATGCAACCACCGATTCCGGCAGCAAACCTGTCAACCCGCCGTGGGCGTACAACAGCATGGAATTTGTTGCCTGGAATGGTGAGAAGTGGACCACCTGGGTCCGTGCCGACATGTTCGAGCAAACCCCGCAGGACAAGGAGTCCTGGAGCCGGCATGCCAATGCCAGTATCGCGTACACCGACTGGGAAGGTCGGTTGTGGCAGGCAAAGATCGATGGCGAAGAATTCCTGCTGGCTTACCACGGCGACTGGGAAGGGTCTGTGGAACGATCCGATGCGATTAGATATCGGGACTGGAGCGGCGTAAACCAGCTTCGAACAGTTGCCCAATTGAAGCGTTGATCGGTTTTCTTGAACTCGGTCAGTGTATGGCCTATGCTGAATGAGTCTCGTTCAATAAAAGGGTGTACAAAAAAAGACCAATAAAAAAGATTAGTAAGTAGAAAACATTATCTAACTAATCCCCGGTTGTGTGATTTGTCATCGGAACACTTGGTTTTCGATGGTTGTCCCGGTGAATGCGTAACATTTGCAACGGCACACAGACGGATTCTGAAAACTACGAGAGGGCTTCGGTGTGTAAACCACTTACAAGTGGTCCCGTGAGAAGCGTGACTGGTTTTAATGACAGGCTTAGAAGCGGCCTGACACCCTCAATTTTGCTACTGTTTTCTGAAAGCTCCCTGGCTGCAAAGCTGGATATGCGCGAGGGCGTCACCGAGATGAGCCGGCGCATCCAGGATCTGCATCACATGAGCTTGTGGGTTTGCATCATCGTCGGAATCGTCGTTTTCGGCGTCATGGCTTACACCATGTTTGCTCATCGGCGCTCCCGGCATCCCACGCCGGCAAATTTCAGTCATTCGACCCGCGCGGAAATCATCTGGACGATCATTCCTGTACTCATACTGGTTTTCATGGCAATACCGGCGACCACAGCCTTGATTGACATTGAGGACAACAGTAAATCAGATCTCACCGTCTTGATTACGGCTTCGCAGTGGAAATGGCACTACCAATATATCGAAGCGAATATCGGCTATTACAGCAGGCTGGCCACGCCGCAGGACCAAATTTACAATCTTGAGCCAAAAGGGGAGCACTACCTGCTACAGGTTGATAGGCCCCTGGTATTACCGACCAACAAAAAGGTGAGGTTCCTGATGACTTCCAACGATGTGATTCATTCCTGGTGGGTGCCGGACTTTGCGGTCAAGCAGGATGCGGTACCGGGTTTTATCAACGAGGCCTGGACCCGGGTGGATGAGCCTGGTGTCTACCGCGGTCAGTGCGCAGAATTGTGCGGAATGGATCATGCTTTCATGCCGATCGTGGTGGAAGTGCAGCCTGAGGCTGAATTTGACAGTTGGATTGCTGACCAGCGTCTCGCCATGGCGTTGGCTTCAGAGACCGCAGTCGCAGACCGCGCCAAGACCTGGACGATGGCAGAACTACTGCCCATGGGTGAAGAAATATTTTTGGAGCATTGCGCGACCTGCCACCAACCGGACGGCATGGGCCAAAAAGGAAAGTACCCCGCATTGGCGGGTAGTGAAATAACCACCGGCAACATTCCAGATCATCTTGCAAGGGTGATGAACGGCAAAGCGGATACCGAGATGCAAGCCTGGGCACCACAGCTGAGCGATCTTGATCTGGCGGCTGTGATCACTTACGAGCGCAATTCCTGGGGTAACAATGCCTCCGACATCGTTCAACCAATGACTGTTTACCAGTCACGATGAGCAACCACGCATCAGCACAATCATCCGGGCGCAACCCATTGGTGGCGTTTGCCGCCCGTTGGCTTCTAACCACCAACCACAAGGAAATTGGCACGCTCTACCTGTGCCTCAGTTTTTTTCTGTTTTTTATTGCCGGGGCCTTCGCGATGGCGATCCGCACCGAACTGTTCCAGCCTGGAATCCAACTCATAGAACCGGAGTTTTATAACCAACTGGTCACCCTTCATGGCCTGGTCATGGTTTTCGGGGTGGTCATGCCGGCCTTCGTGGGACTGGCAAACTGGATGGTCCCGATGATGATCGGCGCGCCCGATATGGCATTGCCGAGGCTCAACAACTTCAGTTTCTGGATTCTGCCTTTCGCCTTCACCCTGTTGATTTCCTCGTTGTTCATGGAAGGCGGCGCACCCAATTTCGGCTGGACCTTTTACGCACCCTTATCCACCACGTACGGTCCTCCGAGTACTGACTTTTTCATATTTGGTGTTCACCTGATGGGTATTTCGTCGGTTTTGGGTGCAATCAACATAATCGTCACCATCCTCAACCTGCGCACACCCGGTATGACCCTGATGAGGATGCCGATGTTTGTCTGGACCTGGCTTATTACGGCGTTCCTGCTGATCATGGTGATGCCGGTGCTGGCCGGTGTCGTGACCATGATGCTCACTGATCGCCATTTTGGGACCAGTTTCTTCGATGCGTCCGGGGGTGGAGATCCAGTGATGTTCCAGCATATTTTCTGGTTCTTTGGCCACCCCGAAGTTTATATCATGATCCTGCCAGGCTTCGGTATCGCCTCGCAAATCATACCCACCTTTGCGCGCAAAAAGCTGTTCGGTTACAACTCGATGGTGTTTGCCACAGCGTCCATTGCATTTTTATCCTTCATCGTCTGGGGACACCATATGTTCACCACCGGTATGCCGTTGTTTGGTGAATTGTTCTTCATGTACGCCACCATGCTAATCGCGGTGCCCACCGGGGTTAAGGTGTTTAACTGGATTGCTACGATGTGGGGCGGTTCCATGACCTTTGAAACCCCGATGCTGTTCGCGATCGGCTTTGTCGTTTTGTTCACCATCGGTGGTTTTTCCGGTTTGATGCTGTCTATCGTGGCGGCTGATTTCCAGTATCACGACACCTTCTTTGTGGTCGCGCATTTTCACTATGTCCTGTACCCGGGTGCGATCTTCAGCACCATGGCAGCGGTGTATTACTGGTTACCCAAGTGGACGGGTAACATGTATGACGAACGACTGGGCAAGATTCATTTCTGGACTGCCTCGGTTGCGGTCAATATGACCTTTTTCCCGATGCATTTTACCGGTCTGGCCGGAATGCCCCGGCGAATTGTGGATTACTCGCCGCAGTTTGCGGATTTCAACATGCTTTCCACCATCGGTGCCGGTCTTCTTGGTCTCACGCAAGTCTTGTTTCTATACATAGTGATCAAAACCATCCGTGGCGGTCCCAAAGCCACCGATCAGGTCTGGGAAGGAGCGGAAGGCCTTGAATGGACCGTGCCGTCTCCGGCGCCGCACCACACGTTTGAAACACCACCTTCTTTACCGGGGGATGAGCCTGAAGACGGGGATGAGCCTGAAGACGCGCATGGCCAGCTACCGGAAACGCGGGATGGCGGGGATTATTGATGCACCGCAATCCACAAAGCAAGCACACGGCCCTGCTGGCTTTACTGGCTGTAGGAATGTTCGGTTTTGCCTTCGCCCTGGTTCCGCTGTATACGGTCTTTTGCGAGTTGACCGGTTTAAACGGCAAGACCTCAGGACGCGCGGCGGCCATCGAAACAGTTGTTCAGCAAAGCGACCGGGTCGTGACTGTCCAGTTCCTGGCCAAGGTAGGCAAGGGTCTGCCCTGGGAATTCCGGCCCAGCGAACCACAACTACGTGTACGTCTCGGCGAAACCTATACCACCACCTATTTCGCACGCAATCGTGCGTCCGAGTCGGTCACCGGACAGGCGGTACCCAGCGTCGCCCCGGGGGTGGCCGCATTGCATCTGCAGAAAGTTGAATGTTTCTGTTTCAGGCAACAAGTATTGACGGCTAACCAGGATATGGAAATGCCCGTGCAGTTTTACGTGGACACCGAATTGCCGGAAGGTATCCACAACATCAGTCTTTCATACACGATGTACCCGGTAGCCGAACTCGAAACTGCGGAACTTACGCAGCTGCGACGGTGAACCCATGAACGAAACCCCACGCTACTACGTACCACACAGCAGTGTCTGGCCGATCATCGGTTCCTGTGCCTTGTTCGTGACCGCTTTTGGCGCGGCCAGTTTTATCCACCAGAGCACTGAAAAAGTGGCTACCGAGGCCAGTTATGGAGCACCGATATTCTACCTCGGGCTGGCCGCGATCGCGTTTATGATGTTCGGCTGGTTCAGAACTGTCATCCGGGAATCTCTGAAGGGTATGGTCAGCGCTCAGCTCGACCGGACATATCGCCAGGGCATGGCCTGGTTCATCGTCTCGGAAGTCATGTTTTTTGCCGCCTTCTTCGGCGCACTGTTTTATGCGCGGGTCATTTCTATACCATGGCTTTCGGGTGCGGGAAACAACCTGGAAACCCATCTGCTGCTGTGGCCCGACTTTGCCGAAATCTGGCCGCTGTTCATGACCCCAGGCGGCTCTCAGACTGAAGCCATGGGCCCCTGGGGTTTGCCATTCATCAACACCGTCATCCTGGTCAGCAGCAGTGTCACCCTGACATTTGCCCATTGGGCACTGAAAAAAGACCGCAGACTGGCGCTCAAATTATGGCTGCTGTTGACGGTTGTGCTCGGTGCCACATTTCTGACCTTCCAGGTGGTTGAATACGCGCATGCCTTCCAGGAACTGGGGCTCAGTCTGGGGTCCGGAATCTACGGTTCGACCTTTTTCATGTTGACGGGTTTCCACGGCGCACACGTGACCATGGGCACCATCATGCTGGCCATTATGTTGCTGCGCTGTCTGCGGGGCCACTTCTCACGGGATAAGCATTTTGCCTTTGAGGCAGTCAGCTGGTATTGGCATTTCGTTGATGTGGTCTGGCTGTTTCTGTTTACCTTTGTGTACTGGTTCTGAAATGTCCCTTCAAGCGATGAAACGGGTAGAAAAACCATATGCCAGCAGGGCCAGCAATGCGACCGCAAGGGACACCCTGACGCTCAGAGATATCACAGTACGTTCGGCTTCACCGTGGTCACGAACGAGAAAATACAGGCCAAAGCCGAGACTCACGACAATGCCGATCATGACCAGGACAATTAACAGGTTGAGCATATTTCGCCTCACTGAACCGGGTTGTACTTTAATCAGATACGGATACTAGGATGAACGCTAGAACTGCCGAAATCAAACTGACCGTTGAACTGGATGGTAAAAACTTGCCAACCCGGATCGAGTGGCAGGCTTCGGAATCTGGTGTACCCAAACCCCAATTGTGCCAGTCAATGATGCTGTCAATATGGGACGATGAGAAACAATCCACCGCAGCCATTGATTTATGGACGCAGGATATGACTGTTGCCGAGATGAATCTGCACTTCTACCAGGTTTTCCAAAAGATGGCCGACTCTTACCTGCGCGCCACGAATAATGCCGGCGCTGCAAAACTCATTCGCGAGTTTAGCGATAGCTTTGGCGAAAAACTGGGGCTGAACTGAGATGGGTATTTCGATCGTCCCCACATTGAAGGTCCTGAAACCGGCAGCCATGCTGGTTGCGGTTGCCCTGTTTGGCTTGCTGGCAGGTTACTGGGCGAATGCCATGTACTTTCCCGGAACCAGCCCGCAACAGCCAATCAATTTCAGCCACGCGCTCCATGCCGGGGAAAACCAGGTCCCATGCCTGTACTGCCATGTCCAGGCGCGGCGATCGACCTCCGCTGGCGTACCCAGCGTCAGCAAGTGCGTCGGCTGTCACAGCCAGATCGCCACCGATCGCCCGGAGGTCAGGAAACTGATGGCCTTCTTCGACAACCTGGAGCCCATTCCGTGGATCAAGGTCCATGACCTGCCGGATTTCGTTTATTTCCCCCATAAACGTCACGTGGCGGCAGAGGTGGAATGTCAAACCTGCCATGGGCCGGTAGAAACCATGCAAGTCATTCGCAGGGAGGCGCCGCTCAAGATGGGCTGGTGCCTGGAATGCCACAAAAAAACCAAAGTGGAAAACGGTCTGGATTGCTGGACCTGTCATAAATGAACAGCGGGAGTAACACCTAAGGCCATGGCCAATATTGACCGCAGGGATTTCCTCAAGCTCGTCGGAGCGGGCAGCGCAGGTGCAGGTGCGGGATTCATGCTGGGGCAATCGATCAAGCACCCGGTAGAGTACCTGATCCCTTACCCGGTGCCGCCTGAGGATTACAGCCCCGGGATCGCCACCTGGTACAACAGTGTCTGTTCCCTGTGCTCTGCCGGTTGCGGTATTACCGTGCGCACCCGCGAAGGGCGCGCCAAGAAAATCGAGGGCAACCCTTCTCATCCCGTCAACCAGGGCCGCCTGTGCGCGCTGGGCCAGGCCGGCTTACAGGTTCTGTACAACCCGGATCGCCTGATCGCGCCGATGACGAGGGACGGAGATCGCGGCAGCGGTTCATATACCGAAATCACGTGGGGGGATGGCCTGTCCCGGCTGGCAGAGCGTTTGTCTTCACTGCGTTCGGGTGGGATGGGCCAGCAGGTATGTTTACTCACCGGGGGGGGTCCGTGGACACCTGGCGGATGTCTTCAGCAGGTTCATGGAGCAAATGGGCTCCGGTCGTCTCATACAGTACGATATCACCCATCCCGGTACGCTCTATGCGGCGAACCAACGTTTTTTCGGTGAGCATCACCTGCCGTATTATGACCTGGAGAACTGCCGATACCTGCTGTCTTTCGGCGCTGATTTTCTCGGCAACTGGATTTCACCGGTGCATCATGGTCTCGGCTTCGGTCGTAGCCGCGCCGCTCGCCAGCATGGCCGGGGACGTTTTGTACAGATTGAACCACGCATGTCGATCAGCGGCGCCGCCGCGGATGAGTGGATTGCCGCACGGCCAGGCTCCGAAGGTCTGTTGGCGCTGGGTCTGGCGCACGAGATTCTTGAAGCGGGTGCCTACTCCGGTAGTGATAGGGATCACTGGGCGGAAGCACTGGAATTGTATTCCATTGGTCCTGTTGCTGATCAGACGGGAGTTCCCGGAGATACCATCCGGCGTCTCGCCCATGCTTTCGCGAGTGCTGATCCCAGCCTGGCCATCGGCGGCGGAGCTGCCGGCGGACACAGTAATGGTGTCGATACACTGGTCGCCGTCAATGCACTTAACTACCTGGCCGGTAACCTGGGCCGTGAAGGTGGGATGCTGTTTAATGCGGCCCCGGCCATCGGCAGCGCCAAACAAGCGGACTTTGCCAGCTACCGTGACATGGCCGAACTCGCAGTGGATGCCCGTGAGGGCAAAATTGAGGTGCTGATACTCAACCAGGCCAACCCGCTGCACACCTTACCTGCATCGGCCGGCTTTGCCGAGGCGCTGGAGCATATACCAATGATCGTCAGCCTGTCCGTGTTTGAGGATGAAACCACGGCCATGGCAGATCTGATTCTCCCCAGCCACAGCTACCTGGAAAGTTGGGGTGATGATTTCCCCGAGCCGGGGGTTGGTTTTCCCGTTGGTTCAATTTCACAGCCGGTTGTCTCACCCCTGTACAACACCCGGCCGACGGGTGACATCATCCTGCAACTCTGCCACAAGATGGGTCTTGATGAAGCCATGCCGTGGGTCAGTATGAAGCAGCGTGTCAGGGAAGGATGGCGGGAGATTTACCAACGTGGATCCGATGATGTAGAGGCGGTTGGTTTCGAACCTTTCTGGACCTCAGTGGTGGAAGCCGGAGTATGGGGGGAGAAAACCAAACGCGAATTCGTTGATTTTAGCGTGGCGCCGGAAGTCATTGACAACATTGCTGTGGACGCAGCGGAATTTGACGGCGACAGCGTTACCTATCCATTCGTGCTGCACCCCTATCTCAGCAACCACATGCGGGATGGACGGGGTGCCAACCTGCCGTGGTTGCAGGAACTACCCGATCCGATGACCAGCGTGGTCTATGGGTCGTGGGTGGAAATGAACCCGGCAACTGCCAAGGCGCTCGGTTTTGAGGAGGGAGACCTGGTCAAGGTCGAATCCACACAGGGTCATGTGACTGCTCCGGTGTGCATCTTTCCCGGCATCATGCCCGAGGTCATTGCCATGCCCATCGGCCAGGGTCACAGCAAATACGGCCGCTACGCCAAAAACCATGGCGTAAACCCGATACAAATCCTTGCACCGAAAACAGAATTGACAAGCGGTGAGCTGGCCTGGAACGCCACCCGGGTCAAACTGGTGGCCACCGGGCGCAAGGCAAAACTGGTCAAGACCGGCGGTGTCTCCCGCGAACTGGGGCGTGACATCATTCAGACGACCGGTTCCTCAGCCACCACGGAGCAACACGCGGGGTTGACCAGCATTCCGATCAAGGCGGTGACATCATGAGTTTCATTGAACGCTGGATAAAGAATTGGGAGAAATACCGCAAACCCGGCTATTACGATACATTTGATTATGCCTGGACGATGACCATTGACCTCGACAGCTGTACCGGCTGCGGCGCCTGCGTCACCGCCTGCCAGGCGGAGAACAACATCCCCATTGTTGGCGAGGAGGACCTTGCAAGGGGCCGGGAAATGCAGTGGATCCGTATCGAGCGCTACTGGCAGGGTGAGTATCCCAATGCCCGGTTGAGTTTCATCCCCATGTTGTGCCAGCATTGCGATACCGCGCCCTGCGAAACGGTGTGCCCGGTGAGTGCCACCTATCACAACCAGGATGGCCTTAACACCCAGGTCTATAACCGTTGTATCGGCACCCGCTCGTGTGCGGTTTACTGCCCCTACGAAGTGCGCTACTTCAATTATCACAGCCATCACTGGGACACGCCGCTGGACCAGCAATTGAACCCGGACGTGACGGTGCGTGAAAAAGGCGTAATGGAAAAATGCACCTTCTGCATCCAGCGTATTCGGCAGGCCAAGGACCACGCCAAGGACGACGAGCGCAGACGTGTCCGCGACGGCGAGGTCCAGCCAGCGTGCGTGCAGACCTGTCCCACCGAAGCCCTGGTATTTGGTAACCGCCTGGATAAGCACAGCCGGGTCTCCCGATCGCTCGATGATC
>PVMK01125518.1_pt1 | contig 17389 bp, 13 predicted proteins | sample 1853481 | NCBI WGS metagenome assembly PVMK01 (sample SAMN08533507, study PRJNA380276) | Marine sediment metagenome, whole genome shotgun sequencing project.
GCCAGTATTCACCCGGGAAGTCAGCGCAGAGGCGGGCTACTGCATCTCGAACATCGGTTTGGTTTCTGTCGTCTGGCATGTTAATTCTGGTTGAACCGGATACCCGAGTGTACATGGCTTCGGGTAGGAGTTTAAGTTTTTAGAACAAGGGTCGGAGCGATTTCCCGGGATAGGTAGGAACATTTATTGTCAGATTCCCGCTTTCACGGGAATGACGGATTATTACTCAGGGAGAATAAGTTTCACACAGCCACAATATTAAACTCAGGCCCATAGGGAAATCCGGTGATATTCTCGGCACTGTCCTCGCCGACTACCAGAATATCGTGCTCACGATATCCACCGGCCCCCGGCGTTCCCAACGGCAGCGTTAGCATCGGTTCCATCGAAACCACCATTCCGGGCTCGAGTACCGTATCGATATCTTCACGAAATTCGAGCCCCGCCTCGCGGCCATAATAATGGCATAACAGGCCGAAGGAATGACCATACCCGAATGAGCGATATTGCAACAGGTTCAGGTCGTCAAAATAGCGATTGATTTCGTCGCAAATACCCGAACAGGTAGCGCCGGGTTTGATCAGGGACAGGCCCAGTTCGTGGGCACCGACATTGGCCAGCCAGATTCGCAGCGAATCGGCATCGGGCTCGCCGAGGAACAGCGTTCTCTCGAGGGCGGTGTAGTAACCGGATATCATAGGAAAGGTATTCAGGCTCAGGATATCGCCCATCTTCAGCTTTGCCGTAGTGACCGGATTGTGTGCACCGTCGGTATTCAACCCGGCCTGGAACCAGACCCAGCTATCGCGTAATTCACTATCGGGGTAGCTACGCGAAATTTCCAGTTCCATCGCGTCGCGCCCGGCCATCGCCACGTCAATTTCGCGGGTACCCTCCCTGATAGCCGCTTTTACGGATTCACCGCCAATATCGGCAGTTCGTGCGCCGCCTTTGATCAACTCTATTTCCTCGGCTGATTTGATCATGCGCAGGGCCATGATATCGGTGTTCAAATCCCTGATTTGAACCTCACCCAGCATGTCGACCATGGTATCTCGTGCGACCAGGGTCATGTGATCGGCTTCAATTCCGATCTGGGCAGCCTTAGGAATAATCGATTTCACAGCGCGCCAGTAGTTGTTACGCTTCCAGTCGGTGTAAATCAGATTCTCACCATAACAGCGACGCCAGGGCTGACCGCCGTCTAAATTTGCCGACACGGTAACACAGCGGTCTTCGGTCACCACGCAGGCGTAGGGACGACCGAATGAACAGTAAAGGAAACCCGAAAAGTAGGCGATATTGTGCATCGAGGTGAGCAGCACTGCGCCGACACCGGTATCGTCCATTAACCGACGTAATTTTACCAGGCGGCTCGCGTACTCGGCATGCGAAAAAGGAAGATTAGCTTTTGACCCGTTCTCTAATTGAAAAAACTCGGGTCGAATGGATTGCGATTGGGACATTGTTTCACTCCGAAGTATCCGGGTGAAAACAATTCACCCGGTAGTAAATCCGGGCGTGCAGGATCAGATGTTGCTAATGCGGTATCGATAGAACTCAAAAAAATAGCGACGCCATCGCTACAGGTGGGGAATTTTAGCCAGCAATGGCGGGCCAGGCAAGCACTATATGGTGGTCGGTTAGTTTCTAATAACCGGACGAGGATCGTTATTTAACGCTGTAAATAAAATCTTCAATCTTGGTTGCGTCGAGCAGGGTAGTCCAGCTGTTCGCGCCTGATTTGGTAAAGCGTTCATCCCATTTCCTCATTCGACTGCGGTAGACTTCCGGGTTCGCGCTATCTTTTTTGAGCTTGATCACATTCATAGCCGCAATATCAATTCCTTCAAACTCATCATCGGCAAATCTGCGCACGACGCCAGAAGGTAATTCTTCTTTCATATCGCTGAAGACAAATATCATCTGGGTACCGGACTGGGTGGCCTTGAGATAATCGGAACAGAGCATCATAGCGCCGCTAATATCGGTCATCCGAGACTTGGCTTTGCCCTTACCAAACTTGTCGAGCTTTTTTGACAGGTTAAGTTTTTGATTGTTAGCCTGGGTTGGCCTGTAATCCAGGGTCAGCTTGGTGACCAGGTTTTCTTCGGCATAGCTATTGCTGTCTATCTTGACAAAAAACAGGCTATCGCCAGGAAGCATTCTGGGCAATATGCCCGCCTTGACAATTTGGACCACGCCTTTTTTCTCAGCCGAATAGGTTCCAGATATATCGACCAGTGTGCAGTAAGAGGTTTCGTACTGCTTGCTGTCAGTACAGGCCGCGACGATCGAGCTAACGGATACGGCGATCAGGACATACTTTATAATATTTCGCATACTATTTTCCTTAGCTTAGCTGGCGCCAAGTGGTTTCCCTGTAATCATTTTATATAACTGCAAGGGTACTATGATGTAAATGTCGAAAATATGAATCAAAATTTTGAAGAATCCTTCGATAACGTAAGCAATCATATTGGCCAGATGGCAAACCAGGGTAATGAAGAGGGCGTAGAATTTGGCAAAAGCATGCTGACTGGCTTCGATAAACATTTCCAGCGGTATCGCTATAACCGCCAGTATCCAGGGTAGTACAAAACCCAGTAACGCCTGTCCGATAACGGTAATATTCGAATCGATGGTGTCTGCCATCGTGGCTGATTCCCCGGCCAGGCTGCGGTCCAGTGCTGTTTTTGCTTCCGCCAGATGTTCACGCAGTATTGCCAGTGAGGCTTCCACAGTGGACAGGAACAATAGCCCGATAAACGCACCATACAATATGACCATGCGCTTGCCGCGTGTCATGGCAGCAATTTGAGGAAAGGTATGGGTAACGCCCATGGCTTCGAACATAAATATGCCCAGAACCAGTTCAAGGGCAACAATGACCAGCGCAGATACTTCTGATACAGCCAGACCCGCTACCCGGGTTCCAGCAGGCACCAGTTCAGACATGGGTAGTGCTATCAGGTTAAAGTTAATGAAGGCACCAACCAGTCCAACAAATATCACAATTAGCGAAATGATGAAAAGTTTTGTCATTTTAGAAGCCAGCATATCTATGGATTCTGTACCACCATTCGATAATTTCTCGTACTGCTTCATATACTTGTCCATATTGCGGCTATTTTCGACCACCCTATCGACTTTAGAATTGATCTCCTTACCGATTTTCTCGATACGCTTCCACACGGGTGCCATGGAACCCAGTATCTTGTGGCGCTTGCCAGCAACCTCGCGTAGTTCAGACAGGGCTTTCTTCTCACCCGCGATAGCGGACTTGTGTATTTCACCGAGCATTTTCTCGATTATCCGATCACCACTCTTTCCTTGGGCCCGGGCGATAGTTTCCACCACGTCGCTCCATCCCGGAGCCTCCGGTGTCACCTGCCCACATTCCTGAAAATCGTCATCGATTTTGGAGATACTCTCATCGAGCTTCAGCTGCAATTCGGGATACCCGGCGAGGGCTTTGGTATTCGCCGTATCAATTTTGTGGAATTCCTGAAAAATTTCACCCTGTAACTTTGCAAGGCCTGATTCTAGCAATACCTTGCGGTCTTTTTCGCGCATCTTGTCGGCCGATTTTTTTATCCAGGTGGCCATTTTTCTTAAGCCCCCTGCGGTCGCGTCTGACATAGCCTGTATTAATTTATGTATCGGTTCCCGGGCAAAAAACAAGAACAACATGCTGGTTACAACCCAAATAGCGATTGAAATGCCAGGCATATCTGGTAAAAGGTAATAAGGCTCTAGAAGATTCTTCATAGCGAGATTCATTAAGGTTTTTTGTATAAGTTGAATAATGAGAATAGACCCACTTTTTGAAAAATCTACAGTGTTTTATTATTATTTGTGTATTAAGCAGTAGATCACGACAATTTCGCCGCAAATTCGGCCGAATTTGCCTGGATTGTTCATTTTTAAATGTTTTTTGGCATTGCCACGCGGTCGCCCTGTTCCCACAGGGATCTAGCAAAATCGAGTGGTCTGATATTCTATTATTATGAGTAATTTGTTATTCGATACTCTGTTCGATCAAAAGCCCGTGGACCGGGTCTTTATCGAACTGGCCGATGGCAGGCAGTGGCGCTACCGGGAATTTCTGGACCAAACCGCGCGGGTTGCCAACGCACTGGTTTCACTGGGTATTAAACCAGGTGATCGCGTCGCGGCACAGGTCGATAAAAGTGTATCTGCAATCGCATTATATCTCGGGGTAATCCGGGCGGGCGCGGTATTTCTACCGTTAAATACCGCCTATACGGCGTCTGAAGTCGAATACTTCATCAGCGATGCCGAACCCGCCTTACTGGTATGCCGTCCCGCTGCAGAAGCCTTGCTGGGTCCGCTAGCAGTCAGCACCGAAACTCGACTCGAAACCCTCGATGCCAGTGGCGATGTGGGTAGCTGGTCGGAACTGGTCGGCAAATGCGACAGGCTGTTTGAAAATGTATCTCGGGGCGATCATGATCTCGCTGCAATACTTTACACCTCGGGCACCACCGGGCGCGCCAAGGGTGCGATGCTTAGCCATCTCAACCTGGCCTCCAACGCATCAACCCTGACCGATCTATGGCAGTTCAGTAGCGATGATGTATTAATTCATGCCTTACCCATTTTCCATACACATGGATTGTTCGTCGCAATCAATATCACCCTGGTTGCCGGGGGATCGATATTATTTTTGCCCCGCTTCGATGTCGACCAGATCGTGTCGGTGATGCCGCGTGCTACTGTCCTGATGGGGGTACCTACTTTTTACACACGCTTGCTTGATAATCCAGAATTCACATTGCAACGAGCGCAAAACATGCGTTTGTTCGTGTCGGGCTCGGCTCCGTTACTCAAGGAAACGCATCAGGCTTTTTATGATCGGACCGGAAAAGCAATTCTCGAGCGCTACGGTATGACCGAGACCAATATGAACACATCGAACCCTTACGACGGGGAGCGGCGTGCTGGTACGGTCGGTTTTCCGTTGCCGGATGTCTACATCAGAATCACGGACCCCGAATCCGGTATCGAGTTAGCCAATGGCGAGATCGGCATACTTGAAGTTAAGGGCCCTAACCTGTTCAAGGGATACTGGCGTATGAAACAGAAAACCGCCGAGGATTTTCGTCAGGATGGATATTTTATTACCGGGGATCTCGCCATGATCGATGCGCAAAACTATGTTGTTATCGTCGGGCGTGGCAAGGATTTAATTATCAGCGGCGGATATAACGTTTATCCGAAAGAGGTTGAACTGGAAATCGATGCGTTGCCAGGAATCGTCGAATCAGCTGTTATCGGTTTGCCGCACCGTGATTTTGGTGAAGCTGTAACCGCCATGGTCGTCACCGAGCAGGACAATGCAATCAGCGAGCAGAATATTATGACCGAAATCAGTAGCCGACTGGCGAATTACAAGCAACCCAGGCGCATTATTTTCGTCGCCCGGTTACCACGCAATAGCATGGCAAAAGTACAGAAGAACCTGCTGCGAGAGGAATACAAGGATATCTATTCCACCAAACCCTGAAGCGCCTAACTAACTACCCCATTTCGCACCAATGTCGTTTATTTACGCTGCATGGTCGATTATCAATTGACACTGGTATTGCTATTCTGTTTAAACTTCATGTTCAGGAATTGATTGAGCTGTTTACCGGCTGATTTCAACCGTTATAGCTCTTATGTGAAAAATCTATTTGGCTCTGTTTTACGCGAATCATACCGACGCTTATGCATTATTCTGCTCTCAGCCTGGTTAAGCAGGCTCTATCCGGAAATCGTGGATGGACCCGGGCCTGGAGGAATCCAGAGCCGCAGAAACAGTACGATGTGATTATTATCGGCGGCGGTGGACACGGCCTGGCGACGGCATATTATCTCGCAAAATTACACGGTGTCACCAGTGTTGCGGTGCTCGAGAAAGGCTACATCGGCGGCGGTAATACTGGCCGTAATACCACCATTGTTCGTTCCAATTACCAGCTTAAACCGAATTCCCAGTTCTACGAACATTCGATGAAACTGTGGGAAGGCCTGAGCCAGGATCTTAATTATAATGTCATGTTCAGCCAGCGGGGCGTATTAAACCTTTTCCATACTGACGCCCAGCACGATGCTGCGGTGCATCGAGGCAATGCGATGAGGCTCAACGGCGTTGACGCCGAACTGCTTGATCTTGATGGCGTGAGGAAATTAATGCCGCATCTCGATTTTTCCGGGAACACCCGCTATCCCGTCCTGGGTGGCCTGTCACAGCCACGTGGCGGTACCGCTAGACACGACGCGGTGGCATGGGGTTTCGCGCGTGGCGCCGACAGACTCGGGGTCGATATCATTCAGAAGTGTGAAGTGACTGGCATCAAGCGCACTGGTGACAAGGTTCTCGGGGTCGAGACTTCTCGCGGTTTTATCGGCGCTGGTCAGGTAGGCGTGGCAGTCGCCGGTAACTCTAGCCGGGTATTTAACATGGTCGGCATGAAACTGCCGATCGAAAGCCATGTTTTACAGGCCTATGTCACCGAGGGCATCAAGCCACTGATCGACACGGTTTGTACCTTTGGAATGGGCCATTTTTATATCAGCCAGTCAGATAAGGGTGGCCTCGTATTCGGCGGCGATCTCGACGGTTACAACAGCTATGCGCAACGTGGCAACCTGCCAACCTTCAACCACGTGGTCGCCGGTGGCGTGACCATGATGCCCTGCCTCGCGCGCCTGCGCGTACTGCGCCAATGGGGCGGTGTGATGGATATGTCGATGGATGGCACGCCGATCATCAGCAAAACCCCGATCCACAATCTGTATATGAATGGTGGCTGGTGTTACGGTGGTTTCAAGGCCACACCTGGCTCCGGCTGGGTATTCGCGCACACCATCGCGCATGACAAGGCTCACGAGTTGAACAAGGACTTCACCCTGGAGCGTTTCCGTGAAGGCAGACTGATCGACGAAAAAGGCGTCGGCGCCTCACCAAACGCGCACTAGGAGACTGGATATGTTACGAATCGAATGCCCCTGGTGCGGAGTCCGCAACGAAGACGAATTTACCTACGGTGGTGATGCCTCGGTGCAACGACCGACTGATGATGGCACGCTGGACGAGTGGTACGATTATGTCTACACGCGTGATAATCCAGTCGGTAAGCATAGCGAACACTGGCAACACTCAAATGGATGTCGCGCCTGGATCACCGTGGTTCGCGACACCATGACGCATGAAATTATTGATACCACTCCAGCTTCCCTCAACCTGCCCGTTGGTTCCGAGCCAGGCAAAAAAGCCAGCGGAGCCAAATCATGAACCAGAAATACCGCTGCGCCGAAGGTGGCGCGATCGATCGCAACCAACCCCTCAGCTTCACCTTTGACGGCAAGACCTATCAGGGCTGTGAGGGTGATACGCTGGCCTCGGCGTTGCTCGCCAATGGCGTTCATTTACTGGGTCGTAGTTTTAAGTACCATCGACCACGTGGTATTTTGTGTGCCGGTTCAGAGGAGCCCAACGCGATGGTTGAATTGCGTACCGGTGCGCGCAAGGAACCCAACACGCGGGCTACCACGATCGATCTGTTTGACGGGCTGGTAGCCAATAGCCAGAACCGCTGGCCTTCGCTGGGCTTCGATATCATGGCCATCAACAACCTGTTTTCTCCGCTACTATCCGCCGGTTTTTATTACAAAACTTTTATGTGGCCGGTTTCCTTCTGGACCAATGTCTACGAACACGTAATCCGTCGTGCCGCCGGTCTCGGCACCGCTCCAACCGAAGCCGATCCGGATTTTTACGAGCAATGTCACGAGCACTGCGATGTGCTGGTGGTAGGTGGCGGGCCTGCCGGTCTGATGGCCGCGACTAGCGCCGCGAAATTTGGCGCGCGCGTGATTATCGCCGATGAGCATGCGCAACTGGGCGGATCGCTGAATAACGAAAACCTCACCATTGATAAAAGGGCAGGCAGGGATTGGGCCGCGCAACAGACAGAAAAACTCGCCGCAATGGTTAATGTCCATATTCTTAGTCGCACCACAATATTTGGCTACTATGATCACAATACGATTGGCGCAATCGAAAAAGTCAGCGACCATGTCCAGCAGCCGGATGCGGGGAAACCGCGTCAGCGCATGTGGACGCTTTACCCCAAACAGGTCGTCATTGCCGCCGGTGCGACCGAACGACCGCTGATATTTGGTAATAACGATAAGCCCGGTGTGATGCTCGCATCAGCAGTACGTACCTACGTTAATCAGTACGGCGTTAGACCCGGTGACAGAGCCGTGATCGCGACCAATAATAGCGATGCTTACCGAAGCGCGATCGATTTACACCAGGCCGGCGTCAAGGTTATTGCCGTGGTCGATTCGCGTATGCATCCCGATGCACCACTGGCTGCGGCCCTCGATGAGCTGTCGATCGAGTTGATTACCGGTAAAACAGTTGGAGCCGCCGAGGGCAGGCAGCACCTGCGATATGTTCAGCTGGTTTCAACCCAGGGCCTGACCGATGAACCACAACGCGTCGACTGTGATCTGCTCGCATCCTCCAGTGGCTGGAATCCGAATGTGCATCTGCACAGCCAGTCGGGAGCAAAACCGATTTACGACGAGACCATTGCCTCGTTTGTGCCGGGTCAGTCCCGCCAGGCTGAAGTATGCGTCGGCGCGGCGAAAGGCAGCTTCTCATTACAGGATTGTCTTGACCAGGGCCGAACAGCCGGTGCCTCGGCGGCAAAACTGTGCGGATTCAAAGGTCGCATGATAAAAGCCGCCAGTACCAGTGATGACGACGCCTACAGTATCGAAGCACTATGGATCGCGCCGACGCCATATAACAAATCCTACAAGCAATTTATCGACCAGCAAAACGACGTCAAGGCCAGTGATATAAATCTTGCCGCGCAGGAAGGTTATGACTCGGTCGAATTACTGAAACGCTACACCACGCAGGGTATGGCGACCGACCAGGGTAAAACCAGTAATGTCAATGCGCTGGCAATTCTTGCCGCCCAGCGCGGTGACCCGATTCCCGAAGTCGGCACAACAACCTTCAGGCCACCTTACGTACCAGTAGCGATGGGCAACTTCGCCGGACACACGGTCGGATACGAATTTATGCCGGTACGTCGTACCGCGATTCACGACTGGAATGAGCAACAGGGCGCGGTATTTGTCGAGGCCGGGTTGTGGCTGCGCGCCCGTTATTACCCGCAATCAGCCGACGATACCCTGTACGATTGTTATGTACGCGAAACCAATGCCACACGAAATAATGTCGCCATGGTGGACGTCAGCACGCTGGGTAAAATTGATATCCAGGGCCCGGATAGCGCCGAGTTTCTGAATCGGCTGTATATCAACAACTGGCTCAAACTACCCATCGGTCGTGCGCGCTACGGCATTATGTTGCGTGAAGACGGGATGGTGTTCGACGATGGCACCACCTCGCGCCTCGGCGAAAATCATTATTTCATGACCACTACCACCGCTAGTGCCGCGCCGGTACTGGCGCATATGGAGTACTACCATCAGACCGTGTGGCCCGAACTCGACGTCGTGTTTTGTTCGGTGACCGAGCAATGGACCGGTATCGCCGTGGCAGGCCCCAATAGCCGTAAGCTGCTGGAAACGGTGATCGATATCGATATCAGTAACGAGGCCTTTCCCTTTATGGCGGTCGGCGAATGCGAGCTGAACCAGATTCCGGCGCGCCTGTTTCGAATCAGCTTTTCGGGGGAACTCGCTTACGAGGTTAATGTAGCGGCCGATTACGGCGAGCAGGCCTGGCGAGAACTACTCGAAGCCGGCAAGGACATGGGTGTCATTCCCTATGGCACCGAACCGCTTGGTACTATGCGCATCGAAAAAGGCCACGTTGCCGGCTCCGAACTCGATGGTCGCACCACGGCGTCAGATCTCGGACTCGAGGGGATGGCCAATCGAAGCAAGCATTTTATCGGCAAACACCTGTCGCAGCGTCCCGCCCTTATCGGTAAGGGGCGTTTACAGGTGGTCGGCATTAAATCGATCGAGGCAGGCAGAAACCTTCGCATCGGTGCTCACCTGGTCGACGACAAGATTAAACTTGACAGTGTGAGTCAGTCGCAGGGACATGTGACCGCGACCACCTTTAGTCCATCACTCGAATGCGGAATCGCGCTCGGCCTTCTGCAATATGGTGCTCCACGTCATGGCGAACAGATTGACGCGGTCTCTCCATTGCACGACGAAAAGATTAGGGTCGAAATCTGTCACCCGATATTTATCGATCCTAAGGGGGAACTGGTCCGTGCCTGAGACTCAAGCCAGTGCATTACCGGTACGCGTATCACCGTTGTTAGCGATAGATGGCGATACCATTATCGACTATGAAAACCTGCGCTTGCAGGAACGCAAATCCCTGACCGTGATCCAGGTGCTCGCCTTTGCGAATCAATACCAGCCTGTTGCGGCCGCAATCAGTAAAACACTTGGCATAGAATGTCCGACCAGCCCCGGTATATGCAACGCCAACGAGCATACGCAAGTGACCTGGAACGGGCCGAATAGCTGGATGATCATCGCCAGCGACGAAGAAGCAAAGCTCGAACCCGGCGCATTGCTAAAGTCTCTACAAAAGTCGGTGGGTGATATCGGGGCCGTGGTCGATCATAGCCATGGCCGTTGCGCTTTACGCCTGAGTGGTATTCATGCGCCCAAGGTAATGGCTAAAAATACTGCAATCGATTTGCATCCTCTTGCCTTTGGCCCCGGGCAATGCGCGTTGACCGCGGTTGCCCATATGTCGGCACTGGTCATTCAGGTGGACGACTCGCCGAGCTACGATCTATTTGTTGCGCGGAGCCTGGCGCGCTCGTTTTCACACGCGATCGAGCATGCATGCCATGAGTTTGCTGGTGAGTGATGAATTAGAATAATTACGCGGAAACGATTAACGCTTTGTCAATAACGATTCGTCATTCCGGCCGCTAGAGCCGGAATCTTAAAATAATGACACTAACATTATAGTTTCCGGGACACCGGACCGCCGCTTTCGCGGGAATGATCTTAAAGCTATGCCACTTTCACCGGAAAGGCTGCATCGGCAGCCGACCGGTAATACTCCATCTCGTCAAAGTTCAAATACCGGTATATATCATCCGCCATCGTGTTTATGTCTTCGACAAATATCATGTACTCGTCCATGCTCGGAATTTTGCCCAGGATCGCGGCTACCGCGGCGAGCTCGGCCGAGGCGAGATAAACATTTGCACCCTTACCGAGGCGGTTCGGAAAATTACGCGTCGAGGTGGATACCACCGTGCTATTTTCAGCCACTCGCGCCTGGTTACCCATGCATAACGAGCAGCCCGGCATTTCAGTTCGTGCCCCGGAGCGGCCGAATATTCCATAATAGCCCTCGGCAGTAAGCTGTGCCTCGTCCATCTTCGTGGGCGGTGCAATCCATAGCCGTGTTACGACCGGTGTACCGAGCTTGTCGAGTAGTTTGCCTGCCGCCCGGAAGTGACCGATATTGGTCATACAGGAACCGATAAATACCTCGTCGACCTTGTCGCCGGCGACTTCCGACAGGGGTTTGATATCGTCCGGGTCATTCGGACAGGCCAGTAACGGTTCTTTTATCTGGTTCAAGTCGATTTCGATAATTTCGGCGTATTCCGCATCAGAATCAGCCGAAAGCAATTCAGAATTCTCGAGCCAGGCCTCCATTTCTTCAATTCGTCGCGTAATCGTGCGCAGGTCACCATAGCCTTCTCCGATCATCCATTTGAACATGGTGATATTCGAATTGATGTATTCAATTATGGGTTCCTTGTCGAGCTTGACCGTACAACCCGACGAAGATCGCTCGGCCGAAGCATCGGAAAGCTCGAATGCCTGCTCGATCTTCAATTGAGGCAGACCCTCAATTTCGAGTACGCGACCGGAAAAGACATTTTTCTTACCTTTCTTTTCCACTGTCAGTAGTCCCTTCTGGATCGCTGCATAAGGAATTGCATTGACCAGGTCACGTAGTGTAATACCGGGCTGCATTTCGCCTTTGAAACGTACCAGAACCGATTCGGGCATATCGAGTGGCATGACACCGGTTGCCGCCGCAAACGCTACCAGACCGGAACCGGCTGGAAAGGAGATACCAATCGGGAAACGTGTATGCGAGTCACCACCGGTACCGACAGTATCGGGTAATAACATTCGGTTCATCCAGGAATGGATGATACCATCGCCGGGGCGCAGCGAAACACCGCCACGATTTTGCATGAAATCAGGCAGGGTGTGATGGGTTTCGACATCGACTGGTTTGGGATAGGGTGCGGTATGGCAAAACGACTGCATCACCAGGGCCGCTGAAAATCCGAGGCAGGCGAGATCTTTTAACTCATCGCGGGTCATCGGGCCGGTAGTATCCTGCGACCCGACCGTGGTCATCTTCGGTTCGCAGTACATGCCGGGACGAACACCTTCCAGTCCACAGGCCTTGCCAACCATTTTTTGCGCCAGAGTATACCCCTTGCCGCTTTCTTCGGCAGCCTGGGGTTTCTCGAAAACATCGGAAGCGCCGAGGTCTAGTGCCTTGCGCGCCCTTTCGGTCAGTCCCCGGCCGATGATCAGCGGAATGCGACCATCCGCGCGGACTTCGTCTTTTAATACATTGGTACTGAGCTCAAAGGACGCAAGTACCTCGTCACTATCGTGACGGGTAACCTTGCCCTGGTGGGGATAAACATCGATGACATCACCTGTCTCCATCTTTGAAACATCCATTTCAATCGGTAGCGCACCGGCATCTTCCATGGTATTAAAAAATATTGGCGCTATCTTGCCGCCAAAACAATACCCGCCATTACGCTTATTCGGAATATAGGGAATATCGTTGCCCATATGCCACAACACCGAATTAGTCGCAGATTTACGCGACGATCCGGTACCTACAACATCGCCGACATAGGCAACCGGATGACCCAGTTCCTTGAGTTCCTGTATTTTTTCTAACGGTTTGTCTGCTACGCCTTCGCGCGGATTGATCAACATCGAATTGGCGTGCAACGGAATATCGGGTCGCGACCAGGCTTCTAAGGCCGGTGACAAATCGTCTGTATTGGTTTCACCGGGCACCTTGAATACGGTTACAGTAATTTTATCTGCCAGTGCCGGTTTAACCGTAAACCATTCGGCCTTGGCCCAGGATTCGAGTACCTGCCGGGCATGATTATTGCCCGCCTCGGATTTTTCACAAATGTCATGGAAGGCATCAAATACCAGTAAAGTGTGTGATAGCGCTTTTACCGCGGCAGGGGCAACATCCTCGTTATCGAGGGCTGCAATCAGGGCTTCGATATTATATCCACCGAGCATGGTACCGAGGATCTCCACTGCCTTCACCGCATCGATCAGCGGCGATCTGGTTTCACCCCGGACTATTGCAGCGAGAAATCCGGCTTTTACATAAGCAGCCTCATCAACACCCGCCGGTACGTTCTGAGTCAATAATTCGAGCAGGTACGCTTCTTCACCAGCCGGCGGGTCTTTGATCAGTTCGACTAAATCTGCTACCTGTTGCGCATCCAGTGGTTTGGGTGGAATTCCTTCCTGTTCACGCTCAGCGGTATGGTCTCGGTATTCCTGTAACATTGGCCTGACTCACAATTTTCTATTCGAGGTTACTATCAATATAAAGATCTATTTGCGTTTTTCCAGTGGTACATATTCAAGATCGATAGGCCCGGTGTAAAGCTGGCGCGGGCGACCTATTTTCAATGTCGAATCCGACATCATTTCGCTCCACTGGGTTATCCAGCCGACTGTCCGCGCCATCGCAAAGATTACCGTGAACATATTCATCGGTATTCCCATTGCCAGGAAAATAATGCCGGAATAGAAGTCGACGTTAGGGTATAGATTTCTCTTCACAAAGTAGTCATCTTCGAGTGCTACCTTTTCCAGGGCCATTGCCGTTTCAAGCAGTTTCTGATGTTCCCCGCTAGATTCCATATCGCTGAGCAATTGATGACAGATGTCACGAATCAACGTCGCGCGCGGGTCATAGTTTTTATAGACACGATGACCAAATCCCATCAAACGGAAACTGTCATTCTTGTCCTTGGCGCGATCGACAAATGCCTGCAAGGGTTTACCCGACTCGTTGATATCCATCAGCATGCGAATCACCGCTTCGTTAGCACCGCCATGCGCCGGCCCCCAGAGTGCCGCAATACCGGCGGCTACCGCGGCAAACGGATTCGCATCCGAACTGCCCGCCAGGCGAACAGTCGAAGTCGATGCATTTTGCTCGTGATCGGCGTGCAATATTAAAATCAAATCCAGTGCCTTGGCCAACAACGGATCGGGTGTAAATGGTTCAGTCGGCATCGAAAACATCATGTGCAGAAAGTTTTCGGTATAGCTCAAATTGTTTACCGGATAAATAAACGGCTTACCCATCGCATATCGATAACTCCAGGCAGCAATGGTCGGCATCTTGGCGATTAATCGAAGCGCGGAAATTTCGCGATGCTCAGGGATTATGGATGTCCATGTGTTCATGATAAAACGCGGCCAAAGCACCAACGACGCCTACCATAATAGCCATCGGATGTGCGTCGCGCCGAAAACCACTGAAAAATCGTTTCAGTGCTTCATGCAACAAGGTGTGGTGGGTAATGTGATAAACGAATTCGTCAAGTTCCTGTCGATTGGGTAAATCACCCTTGATCAGCAGATAGCAAACTTCCAGGTAAGAACTGTGTTCGGCCAGCTGCTCGATCGCATATCCACGATACTGCAACACGCCCTTATTGCCATCAAGAAAGGTTATTCCGCTCGAACAACTGGCGGTCGACATGAAACCTGGATCGTAAGTGAAATATCCCAGTTCCTTGTATAGCGTGCCGATATCAATCGTTTTTGGTCCCACTGGTTGGTGATAACAGTGGTAATTGCACTTTTTTACCGGTCGTATCGTCTATTATTGTTACGGTTTCGGTGCTCATCTCCTGACTCCTCGAATCCCCTGTGATGTGTGTTCTCTTGCTAGCAAATAAAATGTAGCCGGATTCGGGGATGGGGTAATCCCGGATCAACAATCTTTTTCCTAATATAACTCATTATTGAGTGTGGTATTCAACCTGGCTGTGATTATTGAATTATACAATCGTCAGGATTAATAATCGACGCCCGCATCAGAGTAGGGAATCTGGATCGAAATCGGCCACCAGCAATTTCAATCCAGTAGGAACTTTGTTGACAATAGTTACGTAATACCGTCTTATCGTTACGGCGATCGAGCAACGCGACGAGGAATTAGCCGAGTTATTAATGCGCCGCAATATCAGCAGTGCATGGAAAATTGTCAATCGAATTTTAGAGAAAAATCATGACTAAAAAAATCACGCCGGGAGGTAAATTTCGCCAGGCGGTCGAGCAGAATAATCCGCTTCAGATAGTTGGCACGGTAAACGCTTATAGCGCAATCATGGCGCAAAAATGTGGCCACAAGGCCATTTACCTGTCGGGTGGCGGGGTCGCCGCTGCCTCCCTGGGCACACCCGACCTGGGTATTACTACGTTGAAAGATGTGCTTGAGGATGCCCGTCGCATCACCGATGCCAGTTCACTACCCATGCTGGTTGACATCGATACCGGCTGGGGTGGCGCGTTTAATATTGCGCGCTGCGTTCGAGAAATGATTCGTGCCGACGTCGCCGCCATTCATATTGAAGATCAGGTCATGCAAAAACGTTGCGGACACAGGCCTAATAAGGCGATCGTTTCACAGGCAGAAATGGTTGACCGAATTAAGGCCGCAGTCGATGCAAGGATTGACCACGAATTTGTCATTATGGCGCGTACCGATGCCCTCGCAATAGAGGGTCTGGATGCAGCCATCGAACGCGCGGTCGCCTGTGTGGAAGCAGGCGCTGACATGATTTTTCCTGAAGCGATGACAGAACTTAAACAATACCAGCAGTTTGTCGATGCAGTTGGCGTCCCGGTGCTGGCGAATATCACCGAATTCGGCGCCACACCGTTATACACCAGCGAGCAGCTGGCTGCGGTAGGCGTGAAGATGTCGCTTTACCCGTTAAGTGCATTTCGCGCCATGAGCCTCGCCGCTCTCAATGTTTACCGGCATATTCTGGCAGATGGCAGCCAACAAAACGTCGTTGAGACCATGCAGACACGCATGGAACTCTACGATTTTCTCGATTATCACCAGTACGAGGAAATCTTAGATAAATTATTCAGTGAGGAAGCATCATGATCGAAGCACCTGCTTTTAAACCCAAAAAATCAGTTGCCTTGTCGGGTACTGTCGCGGGTAATACCGCGATTTGTACAGTAGGACGCACTGGCAACGATCTGCACTATCGTGGTTACGATATTCTCGATATCGCCGAGACCTGTGAATTCGAGGAAGTCGCCTACCTGATCGTTCATGAAAAACTGCCCAACCAGGTCGAGCTCGACGCCTACAAGGCGCATCTCAAATCGATGCGCGATCTGCCCGGGCGGTCAAAACAGTGCTCGAGCAATTGCCAGCGAGCGTTCATCCGATGGATGTCATGCGTACCGGCTGTTCCGCGCTTGGATGCCAGTCTCCCGAATCAGCCGACCACAACAGCGACGACGCACGTCGAATTATCGATCGGCTGATGGCCTGCTTCGGCTCGATGCTGGTTTACTGGTACCACTTCAGCCATAACAACAAGCGTATCGAACTGGTAACCGACGACGACTCGATCGGCGGACATTTCCTGCACCTACTGCATGGCAAACCGGCACCCGAATCCTGGGTCAGGGCGATGCACATCTCGTTGATACTCTACGCCGAACACGAATTTAATGCGTCGACTTTTACCGGGCGTGTCATCGCCGGAACCGGCTCGGACATCTATTCAGCGATGACCGGCGCGATCGGCGCACTACGCGGTCCCAAACACGGCGGTGCGAACGAGGCCGCATTCGAGATTCAATCACGTTATGGCTCGGCCGATGAAGCCGAAGCCGACATTCGGAGCGCGGGTCGCAAAAAAGGAGATCGTGATCGGCTTTGGTCACCCGGTTTATACCGTCAGCGATCCACGCAACGAAGTGATCAAACGTCTGGCCAAACGGCTTTCCGACGAGAACCACGATACGCTTATGTACGAGGTCGCCGAGCGTCTCGAAGCCGTGATGCAGGCGCTTAAGAATATGTTCCCGAACCTGGACTGGTTCTCGGCCGTATCCTACAACCAGATGGGAATTCCCACCGATATGTTTACGCCGCTGTTCGTCATCGCACGAACATCGGGTTGGGGCGCACATATCGTCGAACAGCGCCAGGACGGCAAGATTATCCGCCCTTCGGCCAACTATACCGGACCCGAAAGCTGGCTTTCGTCCCCATTCA
>PVMK01153162.1_pt1 | contig 17389 bp, 29 predicted proteins | sample 1853481 | NCBI WGS metagenome assembly PVMK01 (sample SAMN08533507, study PRJNA380276) | Marine sediment metagenome, whole genome shotgun sequencing project.
CAGAGCCTGCATATAGATAATCTCGGCTCGTTCGAATTGTTCATTATCAAAAGATTGGTTGCCGGCGTCCAGAATCTCATCTACCGAGTAGGCTGCAAAAATATCCTCAACATCAGATTTTGTGGCCTGGCTGCTTACACAGCTGGTGATTACCACGGCGGTTGCTATTAAAACCAATGCCCGGGGTTTATCGATTAGCACTATATTGGATAGCTGTGGCACCAGCTGTGTAAGCAGCCAAACCACAAAATCAGTTGATGATATTTTTGCTGCCTACTCTGTAGATGAGATTCTGGAAGCCGGCAACCAATCTTTTGATAATGAACAATTCGAACGAGCCGTATTTATCTATATGCAGGCTCTGGAGATCGAACAGAATGCGGAAACCTGGTATCGGATAGGTATAGGCAAATCCCGTTTGGGCGATAAAGCCTATGCATGGCAGGCACTAAAAAAGTCAGTAGAACTTGACCCTAATCATGCAGGCAGCCACCAAGAGCTCGGCCTTATCGATATGGGAATAGGTCAGCCAGATCAGGCCAAATTGCATCTGGTCAAAGCCACTGAATTAGACCCAACACTCTGGCGCGCATGGAATGCACTGGGAGTAATTGCAGATATAGACCACCAATATAAAGAAGCAGTGCTCTATTATCAGTCGGGACTAATTGGCGCGCCGAATTCATCCATACTCATGAACAACATTGGTTACTCCTATTACCTGGCTGGGGACCTTCCGGAAGCAGCTCGTTGGTTTGGCCGCGCCATAATGGCCACTCCAGATTACAAACCGGCTGTTAAAAACCTGGCATTACTTTATGCCCGGCAAGGCTGGTATGACGAGGCAGTAAAAACTTTCAGTAAGGTTGTCGATAAGCCACAGGCCTATAATGATACCGGTTATATCGCGATGCGTAATGGCGACTACTGGAAAGCGAGCGAGTTGTTAACCGAGGCAATTCGGCGTTCTCCCACTTACTACGAAAAGGCATATGAGAACCTGGAGAATGTAGAAGCGGCTCTTAAGGAACAAGGCGACGACGTATCTGATAACCGTGACTTGAACAATGTTAGCCAGGTAACTTTCCCCGATGGACAGGATACCCAGACCCGGACTGTCTTATCACCCGCGTTGAATGTCAGAGCGGGTCCAAGTTCTGATAGCAAAATCGTTAACTACCTGCGACGCGGTAATGAGGTGGAGGTGATCATAACGCTGCCGAACTGGGCATTTGTGAATTACCGCCCCGGCAAGCAGGGTAGCAATATGACGGGTTGGGTCAATAGTGACTACCTGAGTGACGCTGACAAGGCTGCACAACCCGACAAATCAGTGGCCGCACAACAGCCCTCGACGAACCAGGTTGCCGAGCAATCAGGCAGCGAAACCAGGGCGTCAACGGCCAGCACAGATAAACCTGTGGTGGAAAAAGTTTCTGCACAGGATGAATCACTCGTGCAGCCAGCCCCATCCAGGCTGGTCACCGAAGCGGCACAATTAGCCACCCCTGCTGAGCAATATCCTGCCGAGATAGCCGATACTGAGCTTGAGGATGAATCGGTAATTAGATCGATAGACGCAGTTTGCAACCTTGGCGACCAGCCACAAAAAACCCCGCACGTGGCGGGGTCTTGTATCGGCGTCGCATCTGCCGATGCTGACGAGTAATTATTTACTCAGCCGATTCTGTAGCAACCTCAGGTTGATCCAGTAACTGAACAATAGCCATGGGCGCAGCATCACCTGCACGATGGCCAGCCTTAATAATACGCAGGTAACCACCTGGTCGGGTCTTAAAGCGCGGACCCAGTTCATTGAAAAGCTTGCCCACTGACTGCTTGCTGCGCAACCGGGAGAAAGCGAGCCGACGATTGGCGACACCATCCTCCTTGGCAAGTGTGATCAATGGCTCCACTACGCGGCGCAGTTCTTTGGCTTTGGGCACAGTGGTACGAATGGTCTCGTGCTCAATCAGCGATGCCGCCATATTGCGGTACATGGCTTTTCGATGACTGCTTTTACGTCCGAGTATTCGGCCTGATTTCTTGTGTCGCATGGTCTGTTTCTACCGTAAGTCTGTTACAAATCCTGCTTAAGCATCGACGTCGTCATCCGCAACAAGACTGGGCGGGGGCCAGTTTTCCACGCGCAGGCCAAGGGCCAGTCCGTGACTTTCAAGCACTTCCTTGATTTCCGTGAGTGATTTCTTACCCAGGTTAGGCGTGCGAAGCAGCTCAACCTCGGTACGCTGAATAAGATCACCAATATAGTTGATGTTTTCGGCCTTGAGGCAGTTTGCCGAACGAACTGTTAGTTCCAGCTCATCCACCGGACGCAGCAGCACTGGATCAACTTGCGATTCCGCAGCAGCAGCATCTGCCTCATCCTGACCCTGCAGATCAACGAATACATCAAGTTGATCCTTGAGGATAGCACCAGCACGGCGAATTGCTTCTTCTGGGTCGATGGTGCCATTGGTTTCGATATCAATGAGCAGCTTATCCAGGTTAGTACGTTGCTCAACACGAGCGGCCTCAACGGTATAGCTCACACGTCGAACTGGGGTGAAAGACGCGTCAAGCTGCAGCTGACCTATGTTGCCAGTGTGATCTTCCAGATTTACCAGCTGGACAGCGGGGCGATAACCACGGCCGCGCTCAATAACCAGGCTCATCTTCAGTTCACCGGTAGTGTTTAAATTAGCAATGACCAGCTCAGGGTTTGCAATCTCAATGTCATGATCAACGCTGATGTCGGCACCCGTCACAGCACCCGGACCCTTCTTGTGCAGAATCAGTTCGGCACGGTCGCGTGTATGCATGGTAATCGCCAGATCTTTCAGGTTCAGCAGGATTTCTACAACATCCTCCTGCACACCTTCGATACTGGTGTATTCATGCAGAACACCGTCAATATCGACCTCGGTCACCGCGCTGCCAGGCATGCTGGACAACAGCACGCGACGCAAAGCATTGCCCAGCGTGTGGCCAAAACCGCGCTCAAAAGGCTCGATAACTACACGTGCCTTGTTATCAGTATGAGACTGGACCCGCACCGTGCGGGGCTTAAGAAAATCATTAATGTCTGACATTTGTTGCTGCTCCTGCTATTACTTGGAGTAGAGTTCGACAATCAGGTTTTCATTGATGTCAGCAAGGACATCTTCACGTTCGGGCAATGAACGCAAAATACCTGATAGTTTTTTCTCATCCACATCTACCCAGTCGGGAAGCCCCATTTGACTGGATATTTCCATTGCGCCTTTAATGCGCATTTGTTTTTGTGCCTTTTCACGCACACTGACCACATCGCCTGCACTAGCCTGGTATGAAGCAATATTTACTAAATTGCCGTTCACCAGGATCGCCTTGTGGCTAACCAGCTGACGCGCTTCCGAACGAGTCGAGGCAAAGCCCATGACGATAAACGACATTATCGAGCCGCCCTTCCAGCATACGAATCAGATTTTCACCTGTAGAGCCTTTACGCCGGGCGGATTTTTTGTAGTAGTTGCGGAATTGCTTTTCCAGCACACCATACATACGGCGCAACTTCTGCTTTTCACGCAACTGCAATCCGTAGTCCGACAAACGTCCACGACGCTGCCCGGAGGTTGTACCCGGAGGCACATCCATCTTGCACTTCGAATCAAGAGGTCGAATGCCACTTTTCAGGAAAAGATCGGTCCCTTCCCGACGTGACAACTTACATTTTGGTCCCAGATATCTGGCCATCTTCGTTTACCTCAAACTCGCCGTTAGACCCGCCGCTTTTTGGGCGGCCGGCAACCATTGTGGGGAATAGGTGTAACGTCTTCGATATTCGAAATACGATACCCTGCGTTATTCAATGCACGCACAGCAGATTCACGACCGGGTCCCGGCCCCTGCACCCTGACTTCGAGATTCTTCACCCCAAATTCCTGCGCAGCAACAGCCGCCTTCTCTGCAGCCACCTGCGCAGCAAATGGCGTACTTTTACGTGAACCACGAAAGCCACAACCGCCAGCAGTCGCCCAGGCCAACGTATTGCCCTGTCGATCGGTAATTGTAATGATCGTATTGTTAAAAGAAGCACGTATATGGGCGATGCCATCGACTACATGTTTCTTAACTTTTTTACTCTTTACTTCTGCCATAAGACTATTTCCAGAAAACTACTGTTGCTTACTTCCTGATCGGACGACGCGGCCCCTTACGGGTACGGGCATTTGTACGAGTACGCTGCCCACGCACGGGCAAACCACGACGATGACGGATGCCACGGTAGCAACCAAGATCCATCAGTCGCTTGATACTCATGGCATTCTCGCGACGCAGGTCGCCTTCTATCTCGTACTTTGCTACTTCAGTACGCAGCTGCTCTACTTCCGGTTCGCTCAGATCTTTAACCCTAACGTCGGGAGAAACATTAGCTGCAGCACATACGGCAACTGACCGTGTGTGCCCGATGCCGAAAATGCTCGTCAAAGCAATCACGACATGCTTGTTAATAGGGATATTTATGCCTGCAATACGGGCCATGATTCTCTCCGGTAGCTTCCGCTATTAGCCTTGCCGCTGCTTGTGGCGCGGGTCGGTGCAAATAACGCGCAGCACACCTTTTCTGCGAATGATCTTGCAGTTTCTGCAGATCTTCTTGACTGATGCTCGAACCTTCATCGTTCTCTCCAAATACCTTGTGTCAGGACCGCTCTAGCGGACCTGACCAGCACGGCCATAGCCGCTTAAATTAGCTTTCTTTAGCAGTCCTTCATACTGATGCGACATCATGTGTGCTTGCAGTTGGGACATAAAATCCATCGTTACAACAACGATGATGAGCAATGATGTACCGCCGAAATAGAACGGTACCCGTGCATACAGAATCATGAATTCTGGCAACAGACACACGCCAGCGATGTATAACGCACCCCAGAATGTTAGCCGCGTCAGGATCTTGTCGAGGTAGTCGGCAGTCTGCAGGCCGGGACGAATCCCTGGAATAAAGCCCCCCTGCTTTTTCAGGTTGTCAGCCGTTTCACGTGAATTGAACACGAGTGCGGTATAAAAAAAGCAGAAGAAGATGATCAGTGATGCATAGATCATGATATAGATCGGCTGACCCGGCGATAGTTTCGCTGCAAGTGACTGCAACCAGCCAAATCCTTCACTGGTGCCGAACCAACTGGCTATGGTAGCCGGGAATAAAATCAGGCTTCTGGCAAAAATTGGCGGGATAACACCGGCCATATTGATTTTGAAAGGCAGATGGCTGGTCTGGCCTGCCATCATACGCCGACCCTGCTGGCGCTTCGCATAGTTCACAGTAATACGGCGCTGGCCACGTTCCATGTAAACAACAAAATAAGTTACTGCAAGCACCAGCATGATGAGTAAAAGCGCCAGGGCCGGTGACATTTCGCCCGTATTGACCAGTTCAAGGGTTCCACCAATTGCTGCCGGAAGCCCTGCAATAATGCTGGACAAAATAATCATCGATATACCATTGCCGATGCCACGTTCGGTAATTTGTTCACCAAGCCACATCAGGAATACAGTACCAGTAACCAGTGTGACGGCAGCTGTAAACACGAAATTCGGACCAGGATTAATAACCACACCCTGATTTTGGAATGCGACTGCCGCACCCATCGCTTGAGCAGTTGCCAGCAGCACAGTGCCATAACGCGTGTACTGGGTAATCTTGCGGCGACCGGCTTCACCCTCTTTCTTAAGTTGCGCGATCTGCGGCACAACTACACCAGCCATCTGCATAATAATGGAGGCCGAAATATACGGCATGATGCCCAGCGCAAGGATACTGAGCCGCTGCAGTGCGCCGCCGGAGAACATGTTGAACATGCTCAGGATCGTGCCTGACTGATCCTGAAAAAACTGCTCGAGAGCAACCGGGTCAATACCGGGCACCGGAATAAAGGTGCCTATCCGGTAGATAATCAACGCGCTAGCCAGGAAAAACAGGCGCGAGCGCAAATCAGCAAAGCGGGATGCTTCGCCAAGTGCTGCTGCCGGATTTACCAGATTGCCTTTTGCCACGTTTTTACTACCTGCCCCTGAGGGCGACTCAAATAAATATTGCAGAAACCAGTTTCTTAAAACTAATCTTCCCGATTATTCTTCCCAACTACTCTTCTATGGAACCGCCAGCCTTTTCGATGGCTGCACGAGCACCCTTGGTCACGTCTACACCTTTCAGTTTCACGGCCCTGGTCACTTCACCACTGGCAAATACCTTGGCTCGCGTAGCCTGCTGCGCAATGACACCTGCTCGTTTCAGTGCCAGAACGTCTATGACCTCATCCTGCACAGAATTCAACTCATTCAGCCGAACCTCCGCATAGGTACGAGATTTTGCGGAACGAAAACCCACTTTCGGCAATCTCCGCTGCAGAGGCATCTGGCCACCTTCAAAACCAACCTTGTGAAATCCACCTGATCGAGCTTTTTGACCCTTCTGCCCGCGGCCACAGGTTTTACCCTGACCGGCAGAATGTCCGCGTCCCCGACGCTTAGCTGGTTTCTTGCTGCCAGCAGCAGGACCCATTGTATTAAGTTTCATCTATGCATCCTCAACCTGAAGAAGGTAGGAGACCTTATTGATCATCCCGCGATTCTCCGGCGTGTCATCAACAACTACGCTATGACGAATACGGCGCAAACCCAGGCCCGCTACACAGGCCTGGTGATTTTTCAGCCGACCGTGGCGACTCTTAATAAGTGTGACCTTAACTTTTCCGACCTTAGCCATGACTTTAACCCGTGATATCGGCGACGGACTTGCCGCGCTTTGCTGCAATCCGATCCGGCGATTGCGCGCTGCGCAATGCATTAAGCGTAGCGCGCACCAGGTTTATGGGGTTACGCGAACCGTAGCTCTTAGCAAGCACGTTACGTACACCAGCGGCTTCGAACACAGCGCGCATAGCACCGCCAGCAATAACGCCGGTACCTTCAGAAGCCGGCTGCATATAAACCTTGGTAGCACCATGGCGACCAATCATCTCGTAATGCAGGGTGTCATCTTTCAGGGACACACGCTCAAGACAATTACGCGCAGACTGCATTGCTTTTTGTATTGCCAGCGGGACCTCACGAGCTTTGCCGTAGCCAAAACCGACCCGACCTTTGCCATCACCGACAACAGTCAGCGCGGTAAAACCGAACTGACGACCACCCTTGACGACCTTTGCTACGCGATTAACAGCAACGAGCTTTTCAATAAAATCGTCGCCTGCGCCCTGATGTTCATGTTTCGCCATGTGCTTCTACTCTTCTTAAATCCGAAGACCCTGCTCACGCGCCGCGTCAGCAAGTGCCTTAATTCGACCGTGATAGCGAAATCCCGACCGATCAAATGCAACCTTTTCTATTCCTGCAGACTTCGCCTTTTCAGCGATCGCCTTACCCACTGCCTGTGCAGCCTCGATATTGCTGGTGCTTTTCAGCGATTTGCGCAAATCGGCCTGATTCGTCGATGCACTTGCCAATACAGTACCGCCGTCAGGGCCGATAACCTGAGCATAAATATGCTGGGCGGTGCGGTGCACTGAAAGACGAGGAACTTCAAGCTCCCGTATCTTTGCCCGTGTCTTGCGGGCCCTGCGCAATCGATTTTGTTTCTTATCCATTCGTCTTAACTACCTGCTAAATGGTCCGGGCTGTACGCCCCGACCTTTATTTTTTCTTCGCTTCTTTTCTAACGACATGCTCGTCGGAATAGCGAACGCCCTTGCCCTTGTATGGCTCTGGTGGCCGATACCTGCGTATATCTGCAGCCACCTGGCCTACTTTCTGCTTGTCGATGCCCTTAATCAGTATTTCAGTCTGGCTCGGGGTCTCGACAGTGATCCCTTCCGGAACGTCATGATTTACCGGGTGTGAAAAGCCCAGCGTCAAATTCAGTTTTTTACCCTGCGCCTTGGCGCGATAACCCACACCAACCAGCTCCAGCTTGCGTTCGAAGCCTTCAGAAACGCCGGTGACCATATTGTTCACCAACGCTCTGGTCGTGCCCGACATGGCACGAGCAAAACGTGAGCCGCTCTTCGCTGCAAAAGTCAGTTGACCTTCTTCAACATTGATCGAAATCTCGGCATTAACCGCCATGGATAATTCACCCTTGGGGCCTTTTACTACCAGATCACCGGCAGACTGTTTAATTTCAACACCTTTTGGCAGCACCACGGGTTGATTGGCAATTCTGGACATATGGATTTCTCTGCTTTATCACCCAAATCAGGCAACTATGCAGATCACCTCCCCACCGAAACCTTTGGCCCGTGCAGTACGGTCCGTCATAACGCCTTCGGATGTTGAGACTATCGCAACACCCAGACCGCCCATTACCTTTGGCAAGTCACTTTTACCTCGATAAATACGCAATCCAGGCTTACTGATCTTCTGAATTTTTTCAATTACGGGCTTGCCACCAAAATACTTAAGCGACACAGTTAGCTCACGCTTGTTACCGGGCTGATCCACAACCGCAAAATCTTCTATATAACCTTCGTCTTGCAGGACGCGCGCAATGGCTTCCTTCAATGTCGATGAAGGCATACTCACGGATTTCAGCGCAACGTTCTGACCATTCCTGATCCGGGTCAGCATGTCCGCTATAGGGTCTGTCATACTCATGTTCGTATCCTCAGATTTCCGGTTTGCTCAGCCTTACCAGCTGGCTTTTCTTAGGCCGGGAATATTGCCTTCCATAGTCTGCTCACGGAGCTTGTTACGGCCCAGACCAAATTTGCTATACACGCCTCTGGGTCTGCCTGTAATCGCACAACGATTACGTATCCGCGAAGGACTGGCGTTGCGTGGCAGCTTCTTAAGCTTATCCATCGCTTCACGGCGCTCTTCGTCACTCGACTGTGCAGATTTAATAGTCGCCTTTAAAGCGCCTCGCTTGGCGGCAAAACGCTGAACTGTTTTCAGGCGCTTGGCGTTACGTGCAATCATGGACTTCTTTGCCATATTTCCTAACCCGACCTTTGTCGTTAGTGCTTGCGTTTATTTCTTAAAAGGGAAGCTAAATGCCTGCAGCAATGCTCTACCCTGCTCATCATTCACAGCGGTGGTTGTAATCGCGATATCCATGCCGCGCACGTTATCAACGCTGTCGTAATCAACCTCAGGGAACACGATCTGCTCCTGCACGCCCATGTTGTAGTTACCGCGACCATCAAATGATTTGGGATTGAGGCCCCGAAAATCACGAATACGCGGTATCGCTATGCTAACCAATCGATCCAGAAATTCGTACATCCGCTCGCGACGCAGTGTTACCTTGCAGCCGATTGGGTAATCATCACGAATTTTGAACGAAGCAACTGATTTACGTGTAAGCGTAATCGCTGCTTTCTGGCCGGATATCAATGTCATATCTTCGACAGCCTTCTGAATGAGTTTTTTGTCATTCACGGCTTCACCAACACCCATATTAAGGGTGATCTTGGTGATCTTCGGCACCTGAGAAACATTATCGAGCCCCAGCTGTTCTTTCAGCTGTGGCACGACTGTTTCATTGTAAAATTCCTGCAACCTGGCCATCTTTTTAATACTCTCAAATGTCTCTGTGCAGTATCTTCTTGATATCTGCTTTGAGCCAACACCAGCAGTTAAATGCTAAACGTCGACAACCTCGTTGTTTGACTTGAAGAATCGCACCTTACGACCGTCCTCAAGAGTCTTGACTCCGACCCGGTCGCCTTTACCCGTAACCGGGTTGAACAGCATTACATTCGATACATGTAATGACTGCTCCCGCTCAACTATGCCACCCTGCACGCCTGCATTCGGGTTAGGTTTTTGATGCTTCTTGACGACATTTATCCCTTCAACCAGGACTCGGCCATCTTCATCAATAACATTAAGCACCGTTCCACGACGGCCCTTGTCTTTACCCGAAATGACGATTACGTCATCACCTTTTTTAATTCTTTTCATGTTTGGCCAATACCAACCTGAGATTCCACTAAACCCTGGAAATACCCTAGAGAACTTCCGGAGCAAGCGAGACAATCTTCATAAACTTGCCGGAACGCAATTCACGCGTAACCGGGCCAAAAATACGTGAGCCTATAGGCTCGAGCTTGGCGTTCAGCAATACAGCCGCATTGCCATCAAAGCGAATCAGCGAACCATCCGGGCGGCGAACACCTTTACGAGTGCGAACCACAACGGCGTTATATACCTCACCTTTCTTTACGCGACCACGTGGAATTGCATCTTTGATGCTGACCTTGATCACATCACCAATACCTGCATAACGACGCTTGGAGCCGCCCAGAACCTTGATACACATAAGGCGACGTGCACCACTGTTGTCGGCCGCGTTGAGAATTGTTTGCATCTGAATCATATTTGATCACCAGTCGACCACTCGGGCCGCACTTCCATTACGCTTTGGCGCGCTCAATAATTTCAACCAGACGCCAGGACTTGTTCTTCGACAACGGTGTGCATTCAGCGATAGTAATGACATCACCCTCATTGCAGGCGTTATCCTCATCATGAACCATAAATTTCGTCGAACGACGCAGGTATTTGCCGTACAACGGATGCTTTACCTTGCGCTCGATGGAAACAGACACCGTCTTATCCATCTTGTTGCTAACCACCTTTCCGGTGACCGTACGTTGATTCTCTTGGCTCACCGTTTTTTCCGTCTTGTCCGTCATGCTGAGGCACCCTCTTGCTTAGCACTCTCAATTTTCTGAGCACTCAGCACCGTTTTAACGCGGGCTATGTTTTTTCGTACCTTACGGTACTGATCAGGACGAGCCATCTGTCCGGTAGCCTGCTGCATACGCAAATTAAATTGCTCACGCCGCAGATTTACCAACTCTTCGAGCAACTCATCTTTGGTCTTACTTTTCAGTTCACTCGCTTTCATTTGAGCACCTGCCGGGATACAAACCGGGTTGCGATCGGCAGTTTGGCTGCCGCCAGTGTGAAGGCCGCACGTGCAATGTCTTCGCTCACGCCTTCCATCTCATACAAAATCTTGCCTGGCTGAATCTGTGCTACCCAGTATTCAACATTACCCTTACCTTTACCCTGACGAACTTCCAGCGGCTTCTTGGTAATAGGCTTATCCGGAAATATCCGGATCCATATTTTTCCACCACGCTTGATATGACGTGTCATGGCACGTCGCGCTGCCTCGATCTGGCGTGCCGTAATGCGACCACGACCAACAGCCTTCAGGCCAAACTCGCCAAACGACACGTCACTACCACGATGTGCCAGACCACGATTGCGGCCTTTCATCTGCTTGCGAAATTTTGTTCTCTTAGGCTGCAGCATTTTCTATATCCTTAACGGGCAACCTGCTCGGCGGCCGGTGCAACGGCTTCCTGCTTCTTGCCAATCACTTCACCGCGAAAGATCCATACCTTCACACCGATGATTCCGTAAGTTGTTACTGCTTCAGTAAAGCCGTAATCGATATCAGCACGGAACGTATGCAGCGGAACACGGCCCTCGTGATACCATTCTGAACGCGCAATTTCTGCGCCATTCAAACGGCCACCAACTTTAACCTTGATGCCCTCAGCACCCAGGCGCATGGTATTTGTAACCGCACGTTTCATTGCCCTGCGAAACATCACGCGACGCTCCAGCTGCTGAGCTATTCCCTCTGCTACCAGTAGCGCATCAAGTTCCGGTTTACGAATCTCGGCAATGTTCACCCGAACATCCTGCAATGGCAGTTTAAGTATGCTGCACACTTCAGTACGCAGCTTCTCAATGTCCTCACCCTTTTTGCCGATCACGATACCCGGACGTGCCGTATGTATAGTGACAATGGCTTTACGTGCAGGACGCTCTATTTGAATACGGCTAACGGATGCTTCCTTAAGCTTCTTCTTAAGAAACTCACGCACCCTAAAATCCTGAATCACATATTCTGGAAACTGCTTGCTATCGGCATACCACTTTGATGCCCAGTCCCTGGTAATACCAAGACGGATACCGATCGGATGTACTTTCTGGCCCATATCGGCTCCTTTACTCGTCCGCGACCTGAACGATGATGTGACTGTTGCGCTTTAAAATGCGCGTACCACGCCCCTTGGCGCGCGCACGGTAACGGCGCAAACCCGGGCCGTCGTTTATCTCGATACCGCTAATCTTTAGCTCATCGATATCGGCACCGTGGTTGTGCTCTGCATTGGCAATCGCCGACTCAAGCACCTTTTTCAAAATGGCCGCGCCCTTTTTAGGCATGAAGCTAAGCGTCTGCAGGGCATGGCCAACTGGCTTGCCTCGCACGACGTTGGCTACCAGCCGACATTTTTGGGCCGAAATCGGCGCATACATTAATTTTGCTGAAACACGCATACGTGAAACCTAGGATTTCCGATCACCAGAGTGACCTTTAAACGTCCGGGTTACCGCAAACTCACCGAGTTTGTGGCCCACCATATTTTCCGATATCAATACCGGAATGTGATCTCTGCCGTTATGCACGGCAATAGTCAGCCCGATCATATCGGGCACAACCATTGAACGCCGCGACCATGTCTTAATAGGTCTGCGACTGTTGCTTGCTGCCGCTGCCTGAACTTTCTTCTCCAGGTGAGCGTCTATAAACGGTCCTTTTTTAATCGAACGTGGCACGTCTAATCTCTCCGATTCAGTTGACTGCCTGCTAAAATCTACTTGCGACGCTTACTGCGTCCACGAACAATCATCTTGTCCGTACGCTTGTTACTACGCGTCTTATATCCCTTGGTCGGTGTACCCCACGGGGAAACCGGATGCCGACCGCCCGAAGTACGCCCTTCACCACCACCGTGGGGGTGATCGACCGGGTTCATGGCAACACCACGCACCGTTGGACGCACACCTCTCCAGCGCTTCGCACCGGCTTTACCGAGCTTGCGCAGACTGTGCTCGCTGTGACCCACCTCACCAACCGTGGCACGGCAGTCAACATGAATCTTGCGCATTTCGCCGGAGCGGAACCGCACCGTCGCATACGCACCTTCGCGCGCCGCTATCTGGGCGCTTCCGCCAGCAGCGCGCACCAGTTGTGCGCCTTTACCAGATTTCAGCTCAATGGCATGAATCAGCGTACCGACCGGAATATTACGGATTGGCAATGCATTACCCGACTTGATCGGCGCATCTTTGCCGGAAATAATCGGATCGCCTTCGCTGGCCCCTTTATGCGCCAGGATATAGCGACGATCCCCGTCTGTATAAAGCACTAGTGCCAGGTGAGCACTGCGATTAGGATCGTACTCAATCCTTTCGATCTTACCCTGCACGCCATCTTTATTACGTTTGAAATCGATAATGCGGTAATGGCGTTTGTGACCACCACCTTTATGACGCGTCGTGATGCGGCCTGCATTATTACGTCCGCCTGACTTGGACAACTTGGCAGTAAGCCCCGACTGAGGTGCACCCTTATGCAAATTTGGGGTGATAACCTTGACCTGGCCTCGACGACCAGGTGATGTCGGTTTTTGTTGTTGAAGTGGCATGGCTTAAATTATCCTTACTCGTAACTTACTCGGAACCAAGAAAGTCAATGTCATGACCTTCTGCCAGAGTTACGTAAGCTTTTTTCCAGTCGGCACGTTTGCCCATAGTCTGACCAAAGCGCTTGCTCTTGCCCCGGACATTGGTGACCTGAACTTTCTCTACCTCAACTTCGAACATCATTTCAACGGCCTGAGAGATCTCTTTCTTGGTGGAGTCGCGACGAACCTTGAAAACAATCTGGTTATATTTGTCACTAACGGTGGTGCTTTTCTCAGACACATGTGGCCCGACCAGCACAGTCATCAAGCGTTCCTGATTTAATGCCTTGCTCATGCCAGTTGCTCCTCAAGTGCTTTGAGTGCAGCTTCTGTTGCAACAACCTTGTCAAAGCGAACCAGTGATACAGGATTTACCTCGCGCAAATCCAGCACATCAACATTGGGCATATTGCGTGCTGCAAGACAAACCTTGGTCTTGTACTTATCAACCAGGATCAGCACATTACGACCGAGCTTCAGTTCATCCAGTTTGGCCGCCAGCAACTTGGTACGCGGCTCTTCAATCTTGATCTGATCAACTACTATGAGACGCTCCTGACGCACCAGCTCCGAAAGGATCGAACGCATGGCTGCGCGATACATCTTGCGGTTAACCTTCTGGCTGTAATCTCGCGGCTGAGCAGCAAATGTGCGGCCGCCACCAACCCAGATAGGGCTGCGGATCGTTCCGGCACGCGCGCGCCCGGTACCTTTCTGCGCCCAGGGCTTGGCACCACCACCGCGTACTGCGGAGCGATTTTTCTGCGCTTTCGTGCCTTGACGGCCGGCAGCCCGGAATGCTGTTACAACCTGGTGAACCAGCGGCTGGTTAAACTCTGCGCCGAAAGTGGCGTCAGCCAGTTCAACGGTACCGCCTGCCTGAGTATTCAATTTCATGTCGTCACGCCCGGCCTGTTAAGCCTGGGTCTCCTCAGCAGCTGGAGGGGGTGGCGGTGGAGGGGCATCTGACTTAATGGAAGGCTTTACAAAGAGGCGCCCATTTTTTGCACCTGGCACGGCACCTTTCACCAGCAGCAAATTGCGTTCTTTATCGACACGCACAATTTCCAGACACTGTGCGGTGCGGCGAACGTTACCGAGATGCCCGGTCATCTTCTTGCCTTTAAACACACGACCCGGAGACTGGTTCTGACCAATAGAACCGGGAGCGCGATGCGAAAGTGAGTTGCCGTGAGTACTGTCCTGGCCATGGAAATGCCAGCGCTTGATAACACCTGCGTAACCCTTACCGATGGAAGTACCCGTAACATCAGCCAGCTGGCCTTCCTGAAAACGTTCAACTGTGATTTCAACACCGGGCGCGTAACCTTCAAGCTGTGTTTCCTCAACCCGGAACTCAAACAACCCTTCACCCGGCTCCGTTCCGGCAGCTGCATACTGGCCAGCATCGGGACGACTTATACGGGAAGCTTTAACTGTACCTGTAGTAACTTGCAGCGCAGCATAACCATCGCTGTCAGTTGTCTTGATTCGGGTCACCCTGTTAGGCAGGGCCTGAATAACGGTTACAGGTATAGACCTGCCGTCTTCAGTAAATATGCGGGTCATGCCGCTTTTGCGCCCTACGAGACCGATAGCCATTTTGGTCTACCCCTTTTGGACCAACGCCTGTCGGAAACATAGCTGGCCGCAACTTCGTGTTTGTTCATAAACAAGGGTCAGCCCTCGTGCCCAATCGGGTAAGCCGCGTCTCTGCGTTGCTTCGCCGATCAGAATCGAAGTCTGACCCGGTGGAATCCATTCTTGCCTGGGAACCTTCGTTTGTTTAGGTTATCCCTGAGCAACTAAAGGCCCGACGCAGGTCAATTCCCGCACCGAGCCCTAGTGAGCCAGAAAGTATAACAGGATTTTTTTCTAGTTCAATTTAATTTGCACATCGACGCCTGCTGGCAACTCCAGCTTCATCAGGGCATCAACAGTCTTATCCGTAGGCTCCACGATATCCATCAGGCGCTTATGCGTACGCAGCTCGTACTGGTCCCTGGCATCCTTATTGACATGAGGCGAAATCAGAATAGTGAAACGCTCCATCTTGGTCGGCAACGGTACCGGACCCTTAACCTGCGCGCCCGTGCGTTTGGCCGTTTCCACGATCTCTTTCGCCGAGCTGTCGATCAGGCGATGATCAAAGGCTTTTAGCCGTATGCGTATATTCTGGTTTGTTGCCACTTTAGTAACTCTCTGATTTATATGCTTTTTTTCGGTACAGCGCTCGGCACTGCCCGCAAACGGTGGCGCATCGTACCTAACTGGCAGTTTGAAAGCAACACGGATAGGCGGAAAACTAATCTGGGAGCCAATTTTAGCGCACTGCATTACAGCATAGGGCGGTCGGACGCAGCACCGGATACAACATGCTCTGTTCCTAGCAGCAGCTTATCTTTAGTCTCGCCAGTAAGTACGGCCGGCGGTCGATATGCTATTTCTCGGAATGGCTCCCTGCGGTCCGCTTAATTTCCGCGAAACAGCATATCAACCGCTGACCTGGGTAAGACTGGATCCATCTGATAGCTCGACCAGATTTTGTTTGTCGCGTTTACTTCGCCGCATCGCCAACCGACAGGTTCGGACTCATTTAGCCATTTTGGCAACCAACTAAACACCAAGCCAGGTATTCTTGCCATATCTCTGGCGAGTTGTTTTGGAATCGGAGCCGGTGCACATGGAGCCAGCACTGCTGCCCAGACTGATGCTCGGCTCAAAGGCCAAGACCAAATCAGCAGCTGGGTCGGACCCCATCTCGCGCAGCCGCTATTGCCCGTGCTATTCGTCGCTATATGAATGCCGCAACATCAGTTATAGCTTTACCAGGCCTGCCTTAGTGGAGCAACGTTCCTGTTAGTCGCGACGGATGATTGCTTCAGCAACATTGGGGGGCACTTCAGCATACTTGCCGAATTCCATTGAATAGGTCGCACGGCCCTGCGACATTGAGCGCAGATCGGTAGAGTAACCAAACATTTCTGCGAGCGGCACTTCGGCCTTGATAATCTTGCCCGCCGGCGATTCTTCCATGCCCTGCAGCACACCCCGACGACGGTTCAGGTCACCGTTAACATCACCCATGTAATCATCGGGTGTAACGATTTCGACGTTCATGATGGGCTCAAGCAGGGTCGGATTAGCAGCTATAGCGCCATTTCGGAAACCTATGGAACCCGCTATCCTGAAGGCCACCTCGCTTGAATCCACATCATGGTAGGAGCCGTCATACAGCGCGACGCGTACATCCACCATCGGGTATCCGGCAAGCACACCTGACTCCAGTTGCTCCTGAATACCTTTGTCTACAGAGGAAATAAATTCCTTTGGTACGGTGCCGCCAACAATTTCGTTAATAAACTCATAACCTTCACCTCGGTTAAGCGGCTCCAGACGTAAGCGCACATGCCCATATTGACCACGTCCACCGGACTGCCGAACGAACTTGCCCTCCGCCTCGACCTGTTTGCGAATGGTTTCACGGTAGGCAACCTGCGGTTTGCCCACGTTAGCCGCGACGCTGAACTCACGCTTCATCCGGTCGACAATAATGTCGAGATGAAGCTCACCCATACCTGAAATAATAGTTTGCCCGGATTCCTCATCCGTATGCACTTTAAAGGAAGGGTCTTCCTTGGTCAGTTTCTGCAACGCCCCAGCCATTTTGTCCTGATCAGCCTTGGTCTTGGGCTCAACCGCAACAGAAATAACGGGGTCAGGGAAATTCATACGCTCCAGGGTTACCACATGCTTCGGATCAACCAGGGTGTCACCCGTAGTAACGTCTTTAAGGCCGACCGCTGCCGCTATATCTCCCGCCCGTACTTCCTTGATCTCTTCACGATCAT
>PVMK01129685.1_pt1 | contig 17387 bp, 17 predicted proteins | sample 1853481 | NCBI WGS metagenome assembly PVMK01 (sample SAMN08533507, study PRJNA380276) | Marine sediment metagenome, whole genome shotgun sequencing project.
TTGACTATGTCCAGGAGCGCACCGGAGCCCGGTTGATCCCTGGCCCGCAATTATCAAGCAACTGAAACTTTGACGCTGAGCAGGTAGGAACCAATGACTTCCATTAATGAGAGGCCCTCAACAACAAACGACACAACGCACGGTAGTGCTGCTCTGTATGAACGGGCACTTAAAGTCATGCCCGGTGGCTGTAGCCGTAATACCATATTGCGCAAGCCTCACCCGCTTTATGTTGAATACGGTGAAGGCTGTTATGTAATGGATATCGAAGGTACCCGCCGTATAGACTTTGCCAACAACATGGCGTCGTTGATCCATGGTCATGCGCAGCCCGAAGTAGTCGCCGCTGTCGGTGCCCAGTTGAAAAAGGGCACGGCCTTCATGATGGCCACTGAAGTGGAGGTCAAGTTCGCCGAACATATGTGCGGTCGCAACCCGGGCTTTGAAAAGATACGTTTCGTTAATTCAGGCACCGAGGCTGTGATGGACTGCCTCAAGGCATCAAGGGCCTTTACCGGACGTACAAAGATCGCCAAGGTCGAGGGTGCCTATCACGGCATATATGACTACGCGGAAATCAGTCAGACAGCAAAGCCGGAAAACTGGGGTGATGCAGATCAACCCTCCAGCGTGCCGGTTTCCCGTGGCACACCGCCCGCAACCCTGGATGACGTTATCGTGATCCCATACAACGACACTGAAAGGGCCATCGCGATACTGGATGAGCATGCTGGCCAACTGGCCTGTGTGCTGGTAGACCTGATGGCGCACCGTGTCGGACTGGTCAAGGCAAGCGATGAATATGTCAATGCCCTGCGCAAATGGACCCAGGACCATGATGTACTACTGGTATGTGATGAGGTCATCACCCTGCGTGCGACCTACGGTGGCGCACAAACCAAGTACCCGATTACTCCTGACCTGACAGCCATGGGCAAGATGATCGGGGGTGGGTTCCCGGTGGGCGCGATCGCCGGCAGAGCAGATATCATGGAGGTGATGAACCCGCTCACCGACCCTGTTCTGTTTCCACACTCAGGTACTTTTTCCGCCAATCCCATCAGTATGACCGCCGGGCTGATTACGATGAGGTTATACGACCAGTCCGCTGTCAATCGTCTCAACCGCTTGACAAAAATGGCCCGTCACCGGATTACCGAGGCCATAGAAATTGCCGGTGTCCCAGCCTGCGTGACCGGCGGTGGCTCCATGTTCCGATTGCACATGAAACCCGAACCACCGAATAATTACCGGGACACATTTGCCAGCGCAGATGAAGCACGCAAGCTCAAGGTCCTGCTGGATCACGCTTTCGACAATGGCATCATGTTGATTGGGACCGGTTCAGGCGCCCTGTCCACGGCCATGACCGAAACGGAGATTGATACTCTAGCCCAGGTTATGCTGGAAGGGTTTAGAAAGGTTAAATCACTTATTTGAGTGAGAACCCAAGTGCGGGAGCCGAGGCCGGGCAAAACCTTGTCAGTGCCGTTGTACCTGCAGCTTTAATGTCCAGACAATGAAGATCCCGGCACAGATGATGGTCAACAGGCCATTGACCTGGATAATCTGCGGCGAAAGACCTTCAACAAGGCCTTCAAGGACGGCGCCAGTCAGGGTCAACACGGCCAGAAAAATCAGAACAATGTATTTTTTCATATGCTTTCCTGTCAAAATTTGAAGACAGGTCTACTGTATGCACATTGAGACGGATCGGCTTGACCATCGTGGTCAATCACTTGACAGTCGGGAGAATCTCTTGAAGCAAATTGTTGTGAGTATTGTGTCGCTGTTTTGCATAGTCAATGCAAACGATGCCAGTGCCTGCACCCCCTCTCCCTGTTGGATGGGCTCACTTGACAGCTACTATGAGAACGTCGTTCCCTGGTCTGCTCAAAGCATGCGGGAATCCTTGCATGAAACCATCGATGACCACGAACGTTTCCCCTATACCTCCTCCGAAATCGATACCTGGGATGTTCTTGAAGAAGCCGACCGGATATCCGCTGACAGCACCGATATCATCACCATCTACCGCAACGCCCGTTACATTAAACGCGGCGGCGGTAACGATTTTTACAACCGTGAACATAGCTGGCCCAAGTCCTACGGCTTTCCGGACAACGGGCCTGAGCTGAATTACCCGTACACCGATATGCACCACCTGTTCCTGGCCGACAGCGATTACAATTTCAACCGCTCCAACAAGCCATTTGCCGACTGTGATTCGAATTGTATTGAACAGGCGACTGAAACAAATGCCGGCCGTGGCGGGGCCGGAGGCGACTACCCGGGCGATTCAAACTGGACAGATGGTGAATACACCAATGGCCGCTGGGAGGTCTGGCAGCACCGGCGCGGTGATATTGCCCGTGCCATGTTCTATATGGACGTACGTTATGCTGGCGGTTTCCACGCTGTGACCGGCGCCAGTGAACCGGACCTGATCCTGACCGACGACCTGAGTCTGATAGCCAGTGCCAATACCGGTAACAATGAAGCAGTCGCATATATGGGAATGCTGTCAACCTTGTTGCGCTGGCACAAGGAAGACCCGGTGGATGCTGCTGAGCTACAGCACCACCTTGCAGTATCCGTCCACCAGAACAACCGTAACCCGTTCATCGACCACCCGAAGTGGGTAGCCTGTGTATTTGAAGACGACTGCCCCGTGTTCCTGCTCACTGCGGGCCTGAACGACGCATGGTATAACCCCGACACCGATGGTCAGGGCTTTTTTATTACTGTTTTTCCAAACCTGGACAAGGTTTCACTGGCATGGTTTACCTATGATACCGAGTTCCCCAATGAAGACACCCAAGCCAACCTGGGTGACCCGGGTCATCGCTGGCTGACCGCACTCGGCCCGATTAGCGGTAACCAATCCGTGATGAATATCGATATTGCTTCTGGCGGCATCTTCGATACTGCCACAGAGATAGAACATACAGAACCCATCGGCTCGGATGGCACTATTACACTGACTTTCAAAAACTGTAACGAAGGCAGTGTTGCCTACAACATCCCATCAATCGGGCGTCAGGGAACTGTGCCCATTCGCCGAATTGTTAATGACAACGCGTTATTGTGCGAACGATTAAGCCAGCCGGATTAAGTTGATACTGACAAAGAGGCACCGTCATCCCCGCGAATTTGCGCGCGACTCTCCGGGATCGTTTTCGTGGTCTTCACTAACACCCCATTTCCACCATCACGAGCAAAGCGTGACGAGGTCCCGGATATTTGCTTCGCAAGCGGGATGACGGCGCCGTTTATAGAATACTACTTAACCCCGTGCATACCCTTCCGCACCAATGGCGCGACCGCGAAAGCGATCACAGAAGCAATGATACCAATCCAGAACATCATCATGAACAGGTCACCATAGCTCGCCGCAGCTGCAGCCACATCAAGGGTTTCGCCCTCCGGCACAGTCATTGCAGTCATCTCACCAAAGCGGGCAGCCAGCACCTCTGAATAGGCTGTTGCCAGGAACCATGCGCCCATCATGACACTGACCACGCGCGGCACGGACAACTGTGTTACCGCACTGAGACCGATGGGGGAAATACTGAGTTCTCCCAATTCAAGCACGAAATAGGCCAGCACCAGCCACCAGACGCTGGCCACACCGTTGATGCCGGCGAGGTGCGCAGCATAGGCCATCGGCAGAAAGGCGATACCGCCAAGCAATAAACCGATCGCACTCTTGGCCGGCTTGCTCGGGTTTTTGCCACGTTTGTCCAACCACGGCCACAGCCAGCTGAAAAAAGGCGAGAGCGCGACGATAAAGAAAGCACCCAGGAAGGTCAGCGAACCAGCGGTCTGCTGCACAAAAGACATATCCCGGATGAATGCGGCAATCATCAATACAGCAGCGCTACCGATTAACCACTCACCCAGGCGCAACCTGCCCTTGCCCGCCAGTCTCAATGCCATCAACATGGCCAACGGACTGATCACCAATGGCACGATCGTCCACGGCAGCACCGGCTCGCCAGTGGCCTTTGCCACGCTGAACAGGTCCTTGGTTAGCAGACGATCGGTAAAGGCCACCCATGAACCGTAGGTTTGCTCATACAGGGTGAAAAACACCAGCACCATCAGGATCAGCACAACCAGGCTGATCATTTGCTGACGCTCGACCTTGTTGCATTGCTTGGTCACAAACCAGACAAACCATGCCACCAATATCGCAGACATGATGTGCATCGCACCGGAGACAGTCCATGTATGTTGCATTAACTGCCAGATCACGCCGACGCCAAGCAATGAACCAAGGTAAATGGCCCACTCACGGTTCAGTGGTCCCAGCACTTTTTCTTTCAGAAGCTCCGGTTTTTTTGGATCTGCATGGCCGTGCAAATATTTCTGACCGGTCAAAAAGACCGTGAGACCCAGCAACATGCCAATGCCCGCTGCGCCAAAACCGTATTTCCAGCCGAATGTCTCGCCCAGGTAACCACAGATCAGGCTGGCGAACAGTGCACCCACATTAATACCAGCATAAAAAATGGTGAAACCACCATCCCTGCGCGGATCATTCTGCGGGTACAGCTTGCCGACGATAGTTGAAATATTGGGTTTTAACAGCCCGACACCACCGATAATCAGCGCCAGTGAAAAATAAAACACCTGCAGAGCACCTTCATCACGCTGAACCTCACCAGCTACCATACGCGCCTGCTCACCTTCAAAGGCCATACCAAAATGTCCGAGGCACAACAGCACGGCACCCGCGACTACCGCCTTGCGCATACCCAGCCAGCGGTCCGCCAGCATGCCACCGATGACCGGCATGGCATAAACCATGCCCCCATACGCCCCCAACAACTGGTAACTCATCGAATCACCCATCAGGTGGTATTTGATCAGGTAAAGAAACAAAAGCGCCTTCATTCCATAAAATGAAAACCGCTCCCACATCTCGGTAAAGAAACAGATGTACAAACCCTTGGGCTGCCCCCAGAACTCTTCATCAAGATGATATGTTTCGTTGCTGTCGATTGCGCTCATATTTTTTCTTCGTGGTTGGCTTGGCGTAATGTTGATCAAGAATCCTACTAAACGCAACTGGAATCAAATCCTAAATGAAATTGTTTCCCCAAACGATGATTTCTAATCAAGCCAGGTTTAAAATTGGAACCAGTTTCTTGGCTATGGCCAGAACTGTAAATTCAGGTAAATCCCCGGGATCTTAAGAGTTGATGCCCCGTGGACTTTAGTTTCCGGCGTCTGTCCCCATCTCTAAAACTAATCCAACATTCATATAGGGAATAACCATGTCTAATCCAATGGTAAGAAAAGGCGCTCCAGTAACGATTTTTTTCATCGTTTTGATCGCGATCGCTATGAATTTTTTCAAAACTATCCCACCCGGCCATGTCGGTGTCGCAACCTTGTTTGGTAACGTGCAACAACAGGAGTATTCACAGGGATTACATATACCCGTGAACCCCCTTTATCGCTGGACAATGTTCGACGCAAGACAGCAAACCCATCTTGAGACTGCCAATGTGCCCAGCCAGGATCAGCTGCAAACCAAGCTGGATGTCAGTGTGCAGTACCGGATTATCGGCAGCATGGCACCGTCAATTTTGCAGGAGACCGGGGACGCCCGTAAAGCAGTAGAAGTGCATCTGAAACCAAAACTGCGCTCATTACTCAGGGAACAGGGAAAAAGCATCAAGCGGGCAGAAGATTTCTTCAAGGAAGAAACCCAGGAGGCGCTGCAAGTTGGCCTGACAGACGGACTCAAAGAATACCTGGCACCAAAAGGTATCGAGGTTTCAGCCGTGCTGATCCGTGATATTTCCTTACCACCATTTATCGTCCAGGCCATCGAGAAAAAGAAAGAACGCGAGCAGGCCGTAGAGCAGGAGCGTGCTGAACTTGAGCGGGTAAGAACACAGTTGCAACAGCAGGTTGCCCAGGCCGAGGCAGGTCGTGAGGCCGCTGAATCGGAAGCAATACGAAAGAGAATTCTGGCGGATGCAACAGCCTATGAAATCACCCAGATCAACAACGCTGTTGCAAACAATCCGGCATATATCCAGCTGCAATCCCTGGAGGCTCTGAAGGCGATTTCAAAAGACCCGGCGAGTAAGATTTATTTTATGGATGGTTCCAGCACAAGCCCGCTACCATTGCTGCATATGGGTGACTTACAGGGAAAACAATAGACCTGTAACACGATAACATCGCCCTGCCCGGTTGATTCCGGGCAGGGGTTCATGTTTCCAAGCTTCACAATACCTACCTGGCGCGTATTCGATCTTTTACTCAACCGCTTCAAAGCGCGGCAGCGGTGGGCGATCGATTATTAACCTTTCACGTGATGCCAGGACCTGTGCTTCACCACTGGCCACAACCTTTCCATCCTGGTTGCTCACCTCGCATGCCAGCGTGATAATTTTCTTGTCATCTTGCTTGGCAGTCACTTCGAGATGGGCTGTGATGCGGTCACCTATCTTGACCGGGCGGGTAAAGCGCAGGGTTTGACCCAGGTAAATACAACCTGGCCCGGGCAGTTCCATCGCCAGTGCTGCGGAAATCACCGCACCGGTTAGCATGCCATGGGCAATACGCCCTTTAAACATGGTTCCTGCTGCAAATTCTTTATCCAGGTGTACCGGGTTTACATCACCGGATACAGCGGAGAACATTTGAATATCGGTCTCTTCCACCTGCTTACTGAAGTTCGCAGTTTGTCCAAGGGAAATATCGTCGTAGGTCAATCCGGTTAGCTGGCTCATCATTCAAGTCCCATTACCACAGTTCAATTAGGTCAAGGGTACCAAGATTAACCCAGGCTGCACCATAAGATGATTCAAATAGGGTATGTTTTGTATCAAATTAAATTCAAATGATATAAACCCGGGATTAAGGAGCCTCTGATTTATTCTGGGCGAAGTAGATTGTGATTCAAAATACAGGTCTATTTTGTCCAGTCTTCCAGCACCAGGTATTTTCTAACATTGTAAAAAGCCTGGTCGTTGGTGACCAGCACTGATCCGGATGACACGGCGTGTGCTGCAATCAACATATCCATGGCTCCTAACGGCTTTCCCTCTTTTTCAAATGTAGTACGTAAGGCAGCCCAGGTTTCTGCCACAGGGGAATCCCAGGGTAGAATTTCAACCCGCAACAAAAACTCATTCACAATAACTGGTAATTGCTTTGCGTCCGGTTTCATAGCAACGCCCCGCAATAATTCAGCCTGTGTAACAGAAGATATACAAACGCTTGCCATTGGTACGTTTTCAAGCCGCATTCGTACAGTTTCATTCGCACCTTTTATAACGTAACTGGCCATGTTGGTATCCAGCATATAGCGCTTTATTTCTTTGCTCCGCATATTGCACGAGTATCCGTGTTAGCAACTAAAACAGATCCCTGTCTTCTGGCAGTGCATTGTCACGATCTGCCATAAAGTCTTCAGGAATCTCACTTGATTTAGTCAGCTCAAAAAAGTCCTGCCAATTACCAGGCTTGCTGGACAAGATAACGTCTCCGGTTTCCGGGTCCTTACGTATATAGACTTCATCGCCTTCAAACCGGAGTTCAAAAGGCAAACGCACGGCCTGGGATCGGCCATTCATAAATAACTTCGCTGTTCGAGGCATACTGAATACTCTTGCTTCTGATATATATCACAGTATATACCAATATTCAAAAAAGGTTAAATTCACTTTGTCACGAATTTGAGGCATGCCCCACTATGATGAGATGGCAAACAATTGAACAGTGGTAATCAACGAGTGATTTTGTAGGAAATTAACCCTGTGCAGGTATCTGACCGTACTCTTCAAAAAAAATCAGGGATTTGATAATTCCTGCATCCAGTCAGCGAGTACTTTCATCTGTGCACCATCACGCCAGCGATACGAGGCACCGGTATAACCCCACCAGTCCCAGCAGGCTATGGGATTGACCGCTGCGGGTGCGACCTGTGGGAATGCCAATACGATGTTGTTGGCTTCGGCCCAGGGTAAATAACCGCTTTGTTCAATGAAGACGGTATCAATCTGGGCGATTGACTGGGCGCAACCGTGCAATACGAGGTGTGCTTTGCAGGATTGCTTAGTATCGTTGCAAACTGATGGGGATAAATAAGTAAGCCTTTTCAAGCAAGCCTGCAGCAACTGCGCCCGGCAGTATTGTTTCAATTAATTCAGCTTTGATCCTGGTCCCGGGCGCTTCAAGTTTGCCATACAGGTGTTGCAATAACTCACCCGCAGCATCGTAGTCACAATCGCCGATAAACGGAGACGCTGTGGAAGTACATTCATTACCATGGCCCCGGGTTGGGAAGGTATGCGCAACCTGAACATCATTCACGTAATGAATGTTTTTTAATGGCATGAACTCGCCATAGAGCGCTACAGTCGCATCACTTAACTTTGCGGATACTGTCTTGTCCAGCACGCCATGAAATATCCACACAGGATCATCAACCAACGCGCTTGTTTCCCCTAACTTGCCAGCCTTGGCAGCAGATCTGATTTCTTCTGCAAACTGAGCTATTGGCAATTCACCTTGCACACTGCCCATGCACCTTGTCATGGCGGTAGCCAGTGAACCTTCAGCGCAACCGAAAGGACCGCCAGCAATAATACCGGCCCCGGAAAACACCTCGGGATAAGCAATGTGCAATTGATGGGCCATCTGACCACCTGCTGAGATACCTGATACGGTAACCCGGTCATGGTCAATATTCAGCTCAAGTGTGGGACTGGCAACTGCGGTCGAGGCTACCAGCATCGCTAAGATGGTTAGCAGGCTATGCATGATCTTGTCCTTTGTGAAATTGGGTGAGGTGCGAATGAAAAACAGGGTTGAAATCATCGGGATGGGAAATGAAAGGAACATGGCCTGAGCCATCAACAGCGGCCTCCTCGTAAGCACCACCGCGGGTCGTGTAGTCATCGAGCACGGTTCGAATCTGATCCATCATCGGCTGTGGCGGATACTCTTCTGCTCCGGGATAACCGGGCAGCAAACCCGTCGGACCCCAGCTTCCCGGGTCAGATGCAGCACTGTTGGATATGGCCACATCTTCCGCGCCGTAAATCCAGAGCACCTTCACCTTTGGATCGGCGTTGATGATTCGCTCAATCAGATTGCCTATGTGCTTCGGCGACAGGGCATTCATTGGGCCCCATTTGCCGGGAGCGACATACGGCCAATGCGGAGATATCTGTTTGTCTCCCGGAAGATCTCTGTCACCCAGGTGCACCCGGAACATCGCATCAAGAAGGGCATCCTCTCGATCGGGGATGCACGGTGGCCCCCAAACCAGCCGGCGCAATACCGTTCGCGGGCTAAACAACGTGTCCGCGGACCGGTCTCCCTCCTTGAGACCCTGGATCAGATCAGGGTTGAGCAGGCCGCCACCGGAACCGGCAAAATCATCGCTGGTTGGCGTGCCGTGTGCGTCCTTTGTTGCGCCGAACCCATACGGGGAACCGGGGCCAGCAAGGGTCACGGAAATGAGCCGCTCGGGGGTATCGGCCATCATCCACCACACGACCAGGCCACCAAGTGAGTTCCCGACAAGATGAAACCTGTCATACCCCAGATGATCCATGAGTGCGATCGCATCGTCGACGAAATCGCGCATTCCATTCAATGCGTTTACCTTCGCAGCAGGGTCTGACCCACCGAAGCCGCGTAGATCGGGGGCGATCGCCCTGTATTTTGGTGGCAACGAAACCATCGTCTCTTCCCACCACGTCGCGGAAGAAAAATTACCATGGATGAACAGTACGGGTATGCCGTCTTCGGGGCCGGCGAATAGAACCCTGGTGGTCAGTCGCTCTGTAGTCAAAGTCTCCTCTGCAATGCCGGGAATTATCGCTGCGCTCATGTTTGACTTTCCATTGCTTCAAGCAGTTTTTTGTCGAGCTTGCCGATCGCTGTCAATGGCAGTGCTTCTAAAACAATAATCGAACGCGGGAGTTTGTACCTGGCAAGACGCTCAGCGAGGAATGCCCGTACATCCTCCTCAGTATAGCCGTCTGCGACAACTACAAAAGCCCGGCCAACTTCTCCCCATGTCTCGTGCGGCACACCGACAACTGCCGCTTCCATAACCAGTGGATGTGCCATGAGGACAGATTCAATCTCTGCGGGATAGACGTTCTCTCCGCCGGAGATGTACATCTCCTTTGAGCGACCGAGAATCGAAAAGCAGCCATCGCTGTCACGCTTGGCAACGTCACCGGTATGGAGCCAGCCATTACGGATGGTATCCGCCGTTGCATCCGGGTTTCTCCAGTAACCAGCCATGATATGCGGACCGCGAATGAGCAATTCACCCTCCTCGCCCACATCACACTCCGTACCATCGGCACGGATGATTTTCATATCGATATGGAAGAGTGGATAACCAACAGATCCGACCTTCTTCTGAACCATCTCCGGTGGTAACCAGAAGTTGTTGCCTGATGCCTCAGTGAGCCCGTAACCCATTTTGAAATCGATACCGCGATTCCAGAACTTTTTCATGACCGGAAGCGGACAAGGCGCACCGCCGCTGATGACAAGTTCCAGCTTTGAGAAATCGACATCAGCCCATCGCGGATGCTCCTGAAGCATCTGAAACATGGTTGGCACGGCAACGTAATGTGTAATACCCGAGTCTTCAACGAGATCAAAAGTTTCATCCGGATCAAAACCGGAACACAGGATGGTCGTCCCACCGGCGTGAACCAGCGGAACCATAAATATATGCGGGCCGCCAATATGGAAGAACGGGAGCTGGATTGCGGCTTTATGCTGGCTGGTGATACCCCAGGAAGTGATGGTATTGACGCTATTCCAGGTGATGTTGCCATGGGTGATGACAGCACCTTTGGGCAGTCCGGTTGTGCCACCTGTGTAGTAGATTCCCCATGGGTCATCCAGGCTCAGTTCGGGAGCAGCAATGAGTTCCGCGCTCATCGAATCGCGCTCTGCTATGTCGCGCTCCCCGGGGCCGGGATCCTTTATTGCTATCACATGATTAACTGAAGTGAATGATGATTTGAGCTCCTCGACCTGCGCTCGCCAATCCTCACTGTAGACGAAGACCTTTGGGGCGCCACTCTCAACGATCCCTTTTAGCTCATGCACCGTGAGACGCCAGTTCAAATTCTGGAGTATCGCCCCGATCTTGGGCGCTGCCCAGAACAGATCAAGGTATTCGAGCCGGTTCGAGGCATAGACCGCTACGCGATCACCTTTAACAATGCCAAGGCTGCTCAGGTAATTTGCTGTCCGGTTTGCCCGCTCATTCCACTCGGCAAACGTGGTCTGCGATCCGCTGGCGTAATCGATGAGCGCCACGCGATCCGGTGTCAGCTTCGCCCGCCTGTCGAGCCAGTCCGTCACGTAGTGAGATTGCTGGTTTATTTTGGCGCCCCCCATTGAACGATGGCACCGGCCCAGACATACCCGATACCTGCAGCGATGATCGCCATCGTATCGCCCGGATTGAGACGGCCCTGCTCGATCCCTGCTTCTATGTTGATAATTGCGTCCTGCTCGCCGATATGGCCAATATTCGACATGTAAACGCTCTGATCTTCGCTGAGCCCCAGGTGGCCGAGTATTTCACGATGCGCTGATGGCTTAACCAGTGACATGTTAAAAAAATTGATGTCAGCGCGTGTATATACTGACCCGTCGCTCTTGGTGCCAGACATCCTGAGTGAGTTATCTATACACGAAAGCCAGTTTTTGATTGAGACATCCCCCAGACGGGCCTTCATCTTCTCAGGCTCAACCAGTCTGAACTTGAAACCACCCCGATCTACAGCATCGTCCGTTGGGTGTTGAACTGTACCGCTTGACGGTACGATCACATGGCGACTCATGGAGCCATCCGCAATGATGTGTGTGCCCAGAACATGGTTCTCGGGCCAGTCACGTTTCAGGATCATTGCTCCGGCGCCGGCGCCGATATTGAACATGAAAGACGTGTCTACATCTGCTAAATCTATGAAATGCGAGGTGGCGTAACCCCCGCCTATGAGGATCGTATTGATCCTCGGGTCGTCGGCCATCAGGCTCCTGGCGAGTTTCATCGCTGCAACAGTCGTTGCACAGCGGGCGTGAACATCAATGCCCCAGGCTTTCTTGGCTCCGATCTCATATGCGAGATCAATGGCGGTCGTCCACAGCAAGTACTCACGCCACTCTTCAGTTGTACCAATTACAACGTCAATATCCAGCGGATCGATGCCGGCCTTTTCAATCGCTTTACGCGCCGCATGCACGGCCATCTCGTTAGGGTGAACTTTGGGGTCAAAGACAAACTTGCGCTCGATACCGAGCTTCTCTTTAACAACCCATTCGGGCATTCCACTCTTTTTAGCGATCTCTTCCGCAGTGATGTACGTATCCGGGAAGTACGTACCGGTTGAGACTATGCCCATGGATGTCATGCGTTTTCATTAATCCTGTTGTGGTTTAATTCCATTGGCGATCAGGTCAGCCACGGTTTCGGCAATCTGCGACATGGGTACGCTCTCGTCCCACTCGGCATATCTCATGCCCAGGGTCACGGCCATACCCATGATCGCCCAGGACCAGGTTTCATAGTCCCCTTCGCGAATATCACCTCTTTCGCCTGCGCTCCTGAGGTTTTCTTCATACGCCGCGGCGAAACTCGTGTAGTGCTCGCGATAGGCGTCATTGGCCACGAACTCCGCTTCTGAAATAATACGATATATGCCTTTGTGCTGGAGAACAAATTCAATATACGCCTCAAAACCTTTGCGTTCTGCCGTCATTCGGTCCGGAGCATCGGCGACCCGCTCAGCGATCCAGCGACGCGTGCGCAGACTCATAAATGATACCAGCGCCTGAAATATCTCTTCCTTGCTTTCAAAATACGTGTAAAAGGTACCAAGCGCTACACCCGCGCGATAGGTGATTCCACTGACGCCAGCCTCGTGGAAACCTTTATCACCAAACTCGATTTCGGCCGCTCGCAGCAACTTCTCCCGCGTACGTTTGCCACGTTCAGTTTTAGGCACTTTGCCATGAGTTGAAACTTGATTCATGTTTCATAATGTTGCATACTTTGGTTCAATTGGCAAGGTCTGGCTGCTAAATCAGGGTCAACTAGAAAGCACCGAATCGGTCAATTTGCACAGGCAACGAACCGTAATTATGGAGAGAGATATCATGAGAATGTCAATTGAGCAGCAAAGCAGCCAAACCGGCTGGCAGGGGCTGTTCCTGGTTTTAACCACGACGCTGCTTGCATTGATAGCGGCACCCACAACATTACTTGCCCAATCCAATACCGAAGACGAAAACAGCGCTGGAATACTTGAAGAGGTCATTGTCACCGCAACACGTCGGGAAGAAAACCTGATGGAAGTGCCGATTGCGGTTACCGCGTTTTCAGGCGATGACCTCCAGGATTTTGGTGTTCTGGATATTACATATATAAGCCAGATGTCACCCAACACAACACTCAAGGTATCACGTGGCACCAACACCACGTTGACTGCATTCATTCGTGGCGTAGGCCAACAGGATCCGGTCGCAGGTTTTGAGTCTGGTGTGGGTCTTTACCTTGACGATGTATACCTCAATCGCCCGCAGGCAGCGGTGATGGACATCTACGACGTGGAACGTATCGAAGTATTGCGTGGTCCGCAGGGCACTCTTTACGGTCGAAATACCATTGGCGGTGCCATCAAGTACGTTACAAAACGCCTCAACCCCGATAGCCCGGAAGTGAAAGCAAGGTTTTCCTATGGCACCGACAATATGCTGGACGCGATGTTAACCGGTTCGGCGCCCCTTGGTGACACTTTCAGGATTGGCGGTTCAATCGCCAGTTTCAATCGTGATGGCTTCGGCGATAATCTCTATCTCGATGGAGTCGAAAACTACAACAGGAAATCATTGGGTGCTCGAATCAGCGCCGAATGGGAACCGAATGAAGACTGGTTCCTGAGATTCGCCGCTGACTACGTCGAAGATGATTCTGATCCAAGACAGGGACATCGTCTGGTTCCGGCCAACATTTCTGGAAATCCGGTTCTGAAAAATGTCTTTGACACCGAATCTGGTCTCAATACTCCAACGCAATCTGTGGAAGCACAGGGTTGGTCATTGCTTGTTGAATGGAGTGCCAGTGATCTGATTACATTCAAAAACATACTCGCCTACCGTGATGATGAAAGCTGGACACCGATTGATTTCGACAGCCTGCCGGCGCCTGATCTTGATGTACCTGCCCTTTATGAAAACGACCAGTTTTCCGAAGAGTTACAGATGCTGTTCACGGCTGATAACTGGACCGGTTTACTTGGATTCTACTATCTCGATGCAAATGCACATACGGCATTTGACGTAATTCTTGGCCAACTCGGCGCCGCTATCGGTTTGCCTGGCCTGAATGCCTACACAGAGGGTGAAGTAAATACCAAGACCTGGTCAATATTTGGCGACTTCACGTATGCCTTTAACGACCAGTGGGGTCTCTCGCTCGGTGGCCGCTATACCGAGGACAAACGTTCTTCAACAGTGTTGAGAGAAACCAAGATCGGAGGATCATCCCCATTGTTTGGTGGTACCGCGATTCCGATTGCTACGACATCCGATTTCGATGGCTCGGAAACATTCACCAAGTTCACCCCACGGGTTGCTCTCGACTGGACCCCGAATGATGATCACCTGGTTTACGGGTCTTACAGCGAGGGCTTCAAGGGTGGTAGTTTTGACCCGCGTGGATTGACCACCGCAGCCCCTGACCTGGACGGTGATGGTGTGGTCTCCGAAGAAGAGGTCTTCGAATACATGAAGTTTGATCCGGAGACCGTCAAGAGCCTTGAGTTTGGGTGGAAAGCCACGCTTGCGCAGGGTCGCATGACCTCCAAGCTTGCGGTGTTCTTCTCCGATTACACCGACGTGCAGGTTCCGGGTTCCATCGGTTACGACTCCAATGGTGACGGTACCAATGACACTTTCATCGGTGTTACAACCAATGCCGCTGATGCAGATATGAAGGGCATTGAATGGGAAGGTCTGGCTATCCTGGCGGATGACCTGGGACGGGCCGGCAGCCAATTGCGCCTGGGCTGGTCTGTGGGTTACATCGATGCCGAGTTCAATGAGTTTATTGGAGATACGGGTGAGGATATGTCCGATGAGGCTGTATTCCAGAACACACCGGACTGGACCGTGACCGGTATGCTGGCCTACGACATGCCGGTAAACCTGTTCAAAACGCCGGGTACATTTTCCTTCATCACCTCACTGGCCTATCGTGGTGACACGAGCCAATTTCAGTTTGAAAATCCATTCCTTGACCAGCCCTCATATACACTTTGGGATCTGAGCCTGGTCTGGAATCAGGACAGCGGTCACTGGAGCGCCGGTATTCATGGCAAGAACCTGACCGATGAAGAGTACAAGGTGGCCGGCTACTTCTTCCCGGCTCTGGGGCTGGAAAACAACATCACTGCCTTCTACGGCAACCCACGGCAGATTTGGGCAACCGTACAATACAACTGGTTCTGATTTTTCCAGCACCATCTAAAATGGAACGGCGCAGTCTGACTGCGCCGTTTTCGGTTACACTTTCGCGTCATCAAGAGAAACACAAATATGCAGCCAGACAAAGCAGAACCTGTTAACCGTGCTTATGTGCTGTTCATCCTGGTGGTGGTCTACACCTTTAATTTCATTGACCGCCAGATCATCGGCATCCTGGCGGTACCAATCAAAGCAGACCTGGGACTGACTGATACCCAACTGGGCTTGATGGGCGGACTTGCGTTTGCATTGTTTTATACCGGTCTCGGCATCCCGGTGGCGATGCTGGCCGACCGTTTCAACCGTACATGGATCATGACGGCTGCATTGGCTATCTGGAGCGCGATGACCGCAGCTTCAGGGCTTGCGACCAATTTCTGGCAGTTATTTGCAGCCCGCCTGGGCGTTGGTGTAGGTGAGGCCGGAGGTGTGGCACCGGCTTACTCCCTGATCTCGGATTTCTTTCCACCCAACCAACGTGCACGGGCCTTGAGCATTTACTCTTTCGGCATCCCGATCGGCAGTGCCATAGGGATTGTTTTCGGTGGCATTATTGCCAGTTTGCTTGATTGGAGAATCGCGTTTTTTATTGTTGGCCTGGCTGGCATCGCGATTGCACCGATCTTCAAACTCACCATCCATGAACCGAAAAGGGGTGGGTTCGACCGCCAACGGGAGGACGTCACACCACCCGGATTAATGACAATTTTGCGCCTTTTGGCCAAAAAAACCCAGTTTCTGGCTGGTATCGCTGGGCGCATCCTGTTCATCAATGATGGGTTATGGCCTGTTTTTCTGGTTGCCTTCATTTTTTGTCCGCAGCTATGAAATGACACTGTTGAGCGCTTCATTGCATTACGGCGCAGTACTGCTGGTTGGCGGCATTGCAGGAATCTGGGCTGGCGGCTGGTTTGGCGACCGTTTCGGCCAGATGAAATATTCACGCTATGTCAATATACCAGCGCTCGCATTCATCATCGCCGTACCCTTCTATGTACTGGCCATGCTGTCACCAAGCCAAAACCTGACCTTTGTGGTCCTGTTGGTGCCAACTGCGCTCGGACTGGTCTGGCTGGGCCCTGTGATCTCAGTTATTCAGCATCTCGTTCCACCCAATATGCGGGCCACTGCTTCGGCAATATTTCTGTTTATCAACAACCTGATCGGAATCGGTATTGGCACCCTTGCCATCGGCGCATTGTCGGATGCATTGCAGGCACAATACGGTGACGACTCATTGCGCTATTCAATTCTCGCCGGCACCGGATTTTATGTACTGGCCGCCTCCCTGTTTTTCCTTGCTTCGCGTTGGCTGGAACAAGACTGGGAGCGCTAAGTAGCCATCAGGCCAGTGAACACGGATGAAGCAGGGTCACAGACCCTGCTTGTTACCACCTCTCCTGAATAGACGTACCCAGAACACCATTTCCGACAAACCGCCAAGTATCATAAAGATCACTGCAGGTAATGCCATCCCGATAAAATAAAATACAAACGCCGCAATCTAGAATGCAAAAGTAATTATGTGTTTCTTCATATTTGTATTCTAAACCATAATTCAGACCGGCAATATCAGCCGACAACATCTAGGGAACCTCTGAACAAGTATACGGTGCCTCTGGCTTTCAGGCGATTCCAGGATCAAGGCATCTTTTTGAAGGCATGCTGGTTGCACGCCAAAAAATGATAACACAGAGCCTGGGGTCGCCTGAAAGCCCCGTAGGGCGCGACCTGAAGCACACATCTGCAGCGTTGCAGGCCTCACCAAGGCAACCAGCCTTGGCCTTCGGCCTGCACCTTACAGATGCGCGCTTCAGGTCACGCAGAGGCATCGTATACTTATTCAG
>PVMK01119348.1_pt1 | contig 17384 bp, 17 predicted proteins | sample 1853481 | NCBI WGS metagenome assembly PVMK01 (sample SAMN08533507, study PRJNA380276) | Marine sediment metagenome, whole genome shotgun sequencing project.
GGGGTGACGGTGGAAACCGTCCCGCACCGCGACGCGGTTGCCCTCGCCCACCGTCTCGCCGAAACGGCCGGCAACTTTCACCGAGTTTGGTACGTGGCAGACGGGGTGTACTCGATGCACGGCGACACCGCTCCCGTCGAGGACGTAGCTGCTCTCCAGGGTGTCTATCCCAATCTGTACACCTACTACGACGACGCCCACGGTTTCGGTTGGTCGGGACAACACGGGCGCGGCTACGTGCTTTCTAAGGTCCCGCTGAATGAGCGAATGGTGGTCGCCGCCGGCCTCAGCAAGGCGTTTGGGGCACTGGGCGGCGTGCTCGTGTTTGGGGATGGAGGACTTGCCCGCAAGGTCAGACTGCTGGGTGGTCCGCTCACGTTTTCGGGGCCGATCCCGCCCGCCGACCTCGGAGCCGGGGTGGCCTCGGGTGAAATCCATCTCAGTGAGGAGCATGAAGCGCTTCAGGCCCGTCTGATGGACGACATCGAGTTCGTGAGGTCCGAGATCCTGCGCCTCGGGATTCCAGTGGTCTCGATGGAATCGACACCGATCTGGTTCGTCAGAGTTGGATCGACCGAGCAGACCGGCGACATGATGATCCGTCTCGTCGCCGACGGCTTCTTCGTCAACGCTGCGGCCTATCCGCTCGTACCGGTTGGCCAGTACGGCATCAGATTCGTTCACACGCTTCGTCACGACCGTCAGCAGATCAGCGCGCTGCTCGAATCGATCTCGCGCCATCTCCCGGAGGTCGGAGAAGAGCCGCATATAGTCATCGATCTGCGCGACGAAGCCGAGGCGCTCATCTCGGTGGAAGACGAGGCCGTTGATCACAAAGAACCCGTCGGAACCCACCACCGAGCCAGGCCTGCCCACGGCCGCTGAACCGCTACACCTAGGGCAACATCGGACCGATAATGCGCGGATGCGTTCGTCGGATGTGACGCGAGGAGGGCTCACCGCGCTAAGAGCCCGCGTCCCCTGGTACGCGTTCGCCGCGTTTGTGATCATGGCCGGTGCCTTCGCCTTGACCCTGGTCGGCGATCCCGAGCTCAGCAGCGCGGCGGCACCCATCGGAATCTTCGCCGGCAGCGCCGCAGCCGGATTTGTCTTCATCCAGAAGGCACAGCAGATGAACTCCGGCGAGCGCCGGGCCTGGACCCTGGTCGGGATCGGGTTCGCAGTCGCCGCCATGGGGGTTGTTGTGCTTGCGCTGCAGGTCACCTTGACCGGGGATGCGCCGACCTTCGGCCCCATCGATCTCTTCTTCCTCGGCAGCTACGTCTTCATCATCGTCGGCTTCGCCTTGCTTCCACACGCCGCAGGCGATCGGCTGATTCGGGCGCGCATCGGCATGGACGGACTCATCGGTGCGGTCTCTCTTGCGGTGCTGGCCTGGGTTTTCTTCCTGAGCCGGATCGTCTCCGGCCTCGCCGAGACCCCGATCTGGGAGCGTCTCATCGGCTCCTTCTACCCGCTGCTCGACGTCGGAATCATCGTCATCATTGTGATCGTGATCCTGCGCCGCTCCAGCTACCGCTTCGATCCCCGGCTGCTGCTGTTCGCCACCGCAGGTTTGGTCCAAATCGCCGGCGACGTCAGCTACTTCGTCTCAGGTGTCGGGAGCAGCTTTGCCGAGGTGGAGCCGATCTGGCAGTTCTACCTGCTGGCTGTCGCCCTGTTCCTGGTCACCGCCCTCATTGTCGACATCGAGCCCGAACCGCGTGAGTACGCCGATCGGGGCACGCCGCTGTGGTCGCTGCTTGCCCCGTATGGCGCAGCGGTGCTCATGGTGCTGGTGCTGGTCGGCCGATTGGCGGACTCCGAGGTCGATGCCGGTGACCGAGTACTGCTCTTCGCCACTCTGCTGGTTGCGATCCTCGTCATCGTCCGCCAGGCGCTGGCTATTCGTGAAAACCGCGTATTGGTCGAGCAACAGCGGACCGAGCTGGTCACCTCCATCTCTCACGAGCTGAGAACCCCGCTGACCGCCATGGTCGGGTTCCTCTCCGTGCTCCACTACAACGAGGTGAGCGGTCCAGAAGAGCGCGCAGAGATGATCGGGGTCGTCCACCACCAGTCCAACTACCTGGCGAGAATCGTCGAAGATCTTCTCCTGCTCGCCGATGGCGATCCGAGCCGGATGGCGCTGAGCATCGGCACCGTCAACGTGCGCGGCACCATCGAGCACGCGCTCAATTCAACGGCAATCAATCACGACCAGGTGATCGTTGATGCGCCGCGTGACCTGATCGCACACGTCGACGCCGAACGGCTCGAGCAGATCCTGGTCAACCTGATCACGAATGCCGATCGCTACGGCGGCGAACGGTGCTTGATCAAGGCATTTGCCAAGGGTGGGACCCTGGTGCTCGAGGTCCACGACGCCGGCGAGGGGGTCCCGAAGAAGTACGAGCTGGTGATCTGGGACCGTTTCGAGCGAGGTCCGAATCTCTACAACGCCTCGGTGCCCGGCACCGGGATCGGCCTGGCGGTGGTACGGACCATCGTCGAAGCGCACGGCGGCAGGGTGGGGTATCGGCGCTCCGAGGACCTTGGTGGCGGCTGTTTCTGGGTGGAGATGCCGGGCCGCCTCGATTCCGACACGGAGCGGCCTTCGCTCGACCTGCGAGCCCCGACTTCGGTAACCGCCAGTACCGGCCGATCGGTTGAGCCGTCGGTCATCAAGGGCGTCGACAAGTAGACGAAGCCCAGTCGTCGCTGCGCTCCTTCGCTGTGCGGGGGACGACAGCGCTTCTCAAGGCGGCGCCGCGTCCAGCAGGCCGTCCGTCATTTCGAAGACGCAGTCAGCTCGATCGGCGACGGCTGGGTCGTGGGTGGCGACAAGGATCGTCGTCCCGGTTCGGTTGACCTCGGTGAGCACATCGATGATGCGCTGGCCCGTCAACCGATCCAGGTTGCCGGTCGGCTCGTCGGCAAGCAGCACCGGCGGGGAGTTGATGATCGCCCTGGCGATGGCTACTCGTTGCTTCTCACCACCAGACAGGATGCGTGAGCGGAACCCGAGGCGGTGGGTCATGCCCACCGCCTCCAACGCACCGAGTGCCCTCCTCCGGCGCTCGGCGCCACCAACACCGCGGTAGAGGGCGCCGAGCTCGACGTTGCGCTCGATGGTCCTTGTGGGGATGAGGAAGTAGGACTGGAAGACAAAGCCGAGGGCGTGCTGTCTGACCGTGGCGCGCTGCGACGCGCTGAGCGCCGATACATCGAAGCCGTCGAGCCGGTACGTGCCGGATCCCAGCCCATCGAGCAGTCCGACGACGCTGAGCAGCGTGGACTTCCCCGATCCCGAGGGCCCGAGGATGGCGGCGAATACCCCGTGCGGGATCTCGAGATCGACGCCGGCGAGGGCTCGGACCTCGGTCGCCCCTGAGTCGAAGGTCCGGGTGGCGTCCTTGAGCTCGATGGCGGCGGTCATCGCTCGCTCAGCGAAGCGACCGGTTCCACCCGGGTGGCCAGTACTGCCGGCGTCAGCCCGGCCAGCAGCCCGGCAAGGGCGCCGAGGGCGGCTCCCCCGAGCACCGCCCCCGGCGCCGATCGCGCGATCGTCGCCCAATCGACGCTACCGATGACCGCAACCATCACGGTGCCACCCAAAGCTCCGAGCGCACCGCCGGCCAACCCGAGAGCCACCGCCTCGCCGCCGTACTGAATGGCGATGTGGTGCGCCTTGGCGCCAAGTGCGCGGCGCAGCCCGATCTCCCAGCGGCGCTCGACCACCGCCACGAACCCGACCGCTGCGGTAGACAGGGTGGCCGCAGCGATGACGGCGAGACCCAGCCAGCGGGTGGTGGCGGCGAGCTCACTCAGCACCAGATTGCGCAGCGCAATGGGAGAAAACGCTACCCCGACCTCGATCGACTCGGGTGCGTGGGCTGCCGCCTGGACGGCTAGCGCGTTGATTTCGGCCGGCCCGATACCGGTGGTAGCGAGGGCGAGGGCGCCGGCGATCTCGGACCCGCCGTCGAAAGGGATGACGGCATCCCAAGCTTCGCCGTCGGGGGCGTCGAGGTCGGCCACTCCGACGACGAGATAGGGCCGCCCCTCGAGAAATAGCGCACTGCGTCCCCTCCGAAACGGCTGGTTGAGCGCATCCGAGGTCGGCCTGGAGACAACGATGACCCGGGCGCCGTCCATCGCCGCGGTGATACCGCTGCCGACGACGGTCGTCGCAACCAGTGGGTAGGCGGCCGGGCTCACCGCTCCGATGCGGATCGAAGTGTCCGCATCGCCGAGCGGGCCGACATTGGTGGCGCCGGGTGTTGCGTAGACCCCCGCCCCTTCGATGAACGGCAGCCTGATGAGATCCGTCTCGATCCCGATGCCGATCAGCGCCGCGCTGTCGAGACGCTCGATCACGGCCTGGGCGGGAATTGTCGCGGTGTCGACAACCCGGGTGATGACGACACGGTTATCGGCGAGGGCGTCGAACTGGGCGCGGACCCGCTGATTGGACAGCGCCGTCGCCAGCGAGGTGAACGACAGCAGGCCGACGGCGACGGCAGTGGCCAGAACGACGATTGCCGATCGGATCCGCTTGGCTCTGACTCCGTCCCGGATCTCGCCGAGCAAGGCGCTCAGTATCGGGATCACGGCGCTCCCGGCTCGTACCAACCGACGATTACGAGTTCGCCTGATTCGAGGGCGCCGGGCGCGATGACCGCTCTGCCCAGGTCGGTCCGTTCGACGCGTACCGGCCGGCGGTAGAACTCACGCTCGGAGTCCAGCACGTGAACATAGGTGCTTCCGTCCGAGTCGGTCAGGATCGCTCCGAGGGGCACGTTGAGGACGGGCGTGGCGTCGTTGAGCCGGATGACCGCCATGAAGTTACGTCCGACATCGTCGACGCCAAGTCCAACAGGCACCTCGAGCTGGACGCGGACCAATCCGTCGTCGACGGAGCCGACCCCGGAAACGACTGAGCTGCCTTCGAACCCGGTGCGGCTGTCGGAGAGGTCGATGGGCTGGCCGATCTGGAGGATGGATGCAATATCAGGAGTGGTCTCGATGCTGAGCCCTGGGGCGGCGTTCGCAACCGACACGACCGATTCGGTGGCGGTCTCACCCGGCCGGGCACTCACCGTGGCGACGGTGGCGGGGAGGCCGGGGATGAACGCTATCTCTCCCAGCGGAACCGTCGGGCCGCGGCGGCGTCCGTCCCTGGAGAATCCCTGGAGTGGGACGAAGCCAGCGGCGCGATACATCTTCTCGACCGCGGCCATCGTCGACGCGCCGAAGACGCCGTCCGCCTCGTGGTCCGAGGGCAGGTAGCCGAGGCGGGCCAGGCCGAGCTGTATCAGCTCGACGTCGGGACCGGTGTCGGAGGGAAGAATGGTGCGGTACATCGGGATCGGCCCGTCGAGAGCGATCAGTGGCCGGCCTCCGACCGACGCGATGAGCGCGCCCTCAATGATCGAGCCGCGCTCCTCGACCAGAAGTGCGACCACGACCGGCTGAGCGCCCTCCAGCCGAGGTGGTGGGACGGCGAGGGTCGAGCCGGCGGTGTAGTCGGCCCGGGCCACGATGGTGTCGGTGACGGGGCTCAGCTCGACCTCGGCGACGATGGGCTGGCGGAGCAGCGGAGCGTCGGCGGCAGCGGAGGGGGTGCTGTCACCGATGCTGCTCAGTAACGCCACAACCGCCGCCGCCAGCGCCACGATCACCAGGAAATGCTTCAACCCTCGATGACTCCGAGTTCGGTGAGTACTTCGGTCTGGATGCGGTGTTCGATGCCGCGCACGGCCGGCCGGTACACCGCCGAGTAGCACTTGGCGTCGGCCGCGGCCAGCGCCATCTCGCGTTCATGCAAGTGTCGGAGCGCTGCTGGATCGAGCTGGTCCTCAGGACCTGTCACCAGGAAGACCTGGTCGAGGATGCCGGCTCGGATCGACTCGGGTGCGTCGAGGCGGGCTCCGAACTGGTCGAAACCCTGCTCCGACATGCACTCCGCCCATAGGCGCTCGGTCTGGTCGAACTCGCCGCGGGCGCTGTGCAGCCGCTCGTCGATGAGAAAGCTTGCCTCGTCGAGCCATTCGGGTGCGGCGTATTGGTGCTCGGCTCCGTCGTATCCTTCGCCTCGACAGCCGAGATCGGTGGGCTCCCCCTCGAGCTGCTCGTCAACGAACTGTGGACCGTCGAGCGCGGTCGCATAGGCGTCGAGCTCGTCGGAGCTCAGGGTCAGGACGTAGAGGTCGTTCGGGTCCATTTCGCCGGCGGGGCCCGAGTCAGGCAGTCCAAAGGCGCTGAGATCGAACTCGACATGCTGAGGCAGCACTCCGGTGTGGATCGCATCGAGGGCGGTCGCCGCCGGGAGCAGCAGCTCGGTCAACCCGTAGCCGTGGTCGGCGGCATACGCTCGCAGCTCCGCGGTGGGGAGGGTCTCGATCTCGACGTCGAGGGCGATGGAGGCGGGGAAGTACTCGAAGCCGTAGCCGGCCATGCACTCCTTGATCTGGAGCTGGGTCTGATCGAACAGTTGCTGGCGTGTTGTTGCGCTAACGCCCGTGTTGGCGAGCAGGGCGTCCATCGGCAGCGGCTCGTCCTCGGGGAGCGGGGTGATCCCGCTCCCCGAGCAAGCACTGACGAGCATCGCAGCCCCCAGCAAGGACCCCGCAAGGTGACGGGCCCGCATCTAGCGTCGCCCGTTCTCGCATCGGAAGCTGTTCTTGTAGGTCCGTAGCGTTCTCGGGCTCTTCACGGTCACCCACCTGGTCGACCAGTAGGTGAAGTTGATGCCGTTGCCCTGAATGCTGACTCCGCCGCTCCCCGGGAAGATGAGCTTCTGGCTGTGGCGGGTCTGGTAGGTGTACGTGCCGCTGCGGCATGCGCGGCGCGAATAGGCCGTCGTTCGTGATCCGACGTTGTAGTTCTTCGATCCGCGCACGTACCGGTAGCCGCGCCACGAGCTGCGGTACAGGCTCACGCTCTCGTAGGCGCAAATGGCGGTGCCACAGCTGTTGTTCCGAAAGGTCTTCCCCTTGACACCCCACGCCGATGAAAACGGTCGTTGTGGGTTCATCTTGCTGGTTGCTTCCACTGCCGGGATGGCGGCCAGGATCAAGGCCAATGCCACGACTCCGGCCAGGGTCGCTGCGACCCACCGGTTCTGGTATGTGCTGATGCTCGGCATCTCTTCCCCTATCGCTCTCTTCTCGAGCGCCACCTCGCGACCGTAGTTGACCGATCGTGATGTGTATAGAGGTTGTTAGTGCTACTTAGGGCTAATTAAGTCACGGGCCCGGAAGGCCGGGTCGTCGCCTTCTACGACGACCTGGATGGAGTCCCCGTCTTGGAAGGTGCCGTCGAGCATTTGCAGCGACGCAGACCGTCGGTCTGGGCGAGCAGGCCGGCGAGGAGGTGTGTGGCTCGACGTACTGGTGATTACGCTGCGCAGCGATGTCCCGGGCAGACAGGATGGCTTCGGAGGTCTTCTGGGTGAAGCTATCGGAGTCCATGTTTCCTAGGATCGCCGGCGCATCAAAGGACAAGGGCTTCGGGAATGGTCAAATGCCGGGAAAGGTGAGGTACGGTGAGCTTTGCCGAGCGTGGTGGCTGGTGGGTGGTGCTTCAGCTGGCGCTGTTTGGGCTGTTTGCTGCTGCCTTGGTCGGGACCGATCCGCTGAGTGAGGGAGTCGGCCTCGAATTCGCCAGGGGAACCGGGCTGGTGCTGATCGTCGCCGCCGGCGTCATCGCCGTATGGACGCTGCGGCTGATGGGGTGGTCGATGTCGATCTTTCCTGCTCCGTCAGAGGACTCCCCGATGGTGCGCAGCGGGCCGTATCGCGTGGTGCGCCATCCTATGTATCTGGCGGTCATCCTCGGCGCCATCGGGCTGGCGCTGGTTGCGCTCAGTCCTTTCGCCCTGGTCGCCGCGCTCATCTTTATCCCGTTCTTCATGTCCAAGACCGGCCACGAAGAGGAGTTGCTGATCGAGCGCTACCCCGAGTACCGGGAGTACCGCTCTTTGGTCCCGTACCGGCTGATCCCGTACGTGATGTAGCGGAATGGATCGCTATCCAGTTGGTTTGAATTCCTGATAGCAGACAATCGGAGACCGAAGTGGCCAAGGCAATCTGGAATGGAACAATCATCGCCGAGAGCGATGAGACGATCGTGGTCGAGGGCAACCACTACTTCCCGCCCGACTCGGTGAGCGACGAGTACCTCGTGGACAGCACGGCACACACCGTGTGCCCGTGGAAGGGACTCGCCTCCTACTACGACATTGCCGTGAACGGTGACGTCAACCGCGGCGCGGCGTGGTACTACCCCGAGCCCTCCCCTGCCGCATCGGAGATCACTGGCTACGTCGCGTTCTGGCGCGGGGTCCAGGTCGAGCGCTAGGCGCGTTCTCCCGTCTTTTTCGGCGCACGAGCGACGACTTGCCACTTGGTCGCGAGTGCCCGGAATCGAGTCACATCACGGTCCTGTGGGCCAGCGTGCGCGAATGTTCCATGAGGGCCGGTCGAGGAGTGCCAATCTCGAGCACTCGGTATCGGACAGACTGGGTGATCCGTGCGTCACATGCGGGGTCGCACGATCTTCCAGGTTTTTCAAAGTTGTACTGTTCCTTGCTATGCCGTTTTCGCGCAGCGTCGTAATCTGACGCCGGACAGCATCACGAGCCTGAAGTGACTTCGCAGCGCGAGAACGAAGACGTAGACGAGCCGTCCGACGATCGCTCGACACGGTCCGGCCGATGGGCGGCTTGGGCGTTCCGAATCCTGATCACTGCGGCTGCTGTAATGCTGTTCAACCAGGCGATACTGGCCGGCCAGTTCATGTCCGGTACGTTCGAGGCGCTCGAGTTTCACGCCTTTGGTGCGACGGTTTCGGAGGTTCTCGTCGCATTGGCCATTGTCCCTGCCGGCTGGGCGCGGTTTCGGCGCCGCTACCCGCTGTGGCCAGCCATTGTGACCGCGCTGTTACTCGTTGCCATCAATGTGCAAGAGTTTGTTGGGGAGGAACGCATACTCACGGTGCATATCCCACTGGGCGTGTCCATCATCGTGGCGGTCATCGGCTTGACGGTGTGGGCCTGGCGGGAGGGCTGATGGCGCTCACGCGTAGACGGTTCATCGGGGGCTTGGCGGTGGGCGGTGTCGCGGCTGGGCTCGGTCTCTCCTTCTTGTCCGGGGTAGCAGGGTCGACATCGACGGGTCGCAATCTGGTTGGTCGAGCGTCGCTGCCCGGACTGTTCACCCAACCGCTTCGGATTCCACCGGTGCTGGCACCGGTTCGATCAGACGGCGACGGTGACCACTATGAGATCACCCACCAGGTCGGCGGTGCGGAGATTCTGCCTGGCGTTTCGACGGCCATCTGGGGGTACAACGGCATCTTCCCCGGCCCGACAATCGAGAGCCGCAGTGGCCGGCCGATCTCGGTCACGCACATCAACGAGCTCCCGGTTCCCACCGTGGTCCATCTCCATGGCGGGCGAACGCCACCCGAGTCTGACGGCTACCCAATTGATCTCATACTGCCGGTGGGCGGCGACGTGCCGTTGCCGGTCTACGCCATAGAGTCGGGCGACCTTGCCGAGGGCCAACGCGTGTACCGGTATCCCCTGGACCAACCGGCGACAACCCTTTGGTATCACGATCACCGCATGGATTTCACCGGTCCCGACGTCTGGAACGGTCTCGCCGGGTTCCACATCATCCGCGACGACGAAGAAGACGCTCTCGGCCTTCCTTCCGGGCCGCGCGAGTTGCCCCTCATGATTCTCGACCGCAGCTTCGATGTCGACGGCTCGTTGCTCTACCCTGCGATCGATCCCACCGCCCTCGTCGAAGCGGGAGTCACCAGCGGCTTCGAGGCCGGCGTGCTCGGTGACGTCAACCTCGTCAACGGGGTCCCCTGGCCGTTCGTCAACGTCGACGGTGCTCGCTACCGGCTCCGCCTCCTCAACGCGGCCAACGCCAGGCGCTACGACCTACGGCTCGACCCGCCGCCACCGGATGGGTTCATACAAATCGGCACCGATGGCGGCCTGCTCGCCGAACCACTCCAGCACGACCACATCGTGATGGCCCCCGCCCAACGCTTCGACGTGATCGTCGACTTCTCCGCCTATCAACCAGGCACCAGTGTCACCCTCGTCAACGACTTCGGTAGCGGGGACATGGCACGCGTCATGCGCTTCGTCGTCGGTGCTCGCGGCGACGACAACAGCCGCATCCCAGACAGGCTCACAACCATCGAACCTCTCAACACAACAGCCGCCGGAGTGATCACCCGCACGATGCGATTCAACTCGGGCCACCTCACCACCGACCACGGCGACCGGCATGCCTGGTTGATCAACGGCGAACCGTTCAGCCCCGAGGTCACAGAAGCATCCCCCGCCCTTGACAGTGTCGAAGTCTGGAGGCTCATCAGCGACGTCCACCACCCGGTCCACCTCCATCTCAACCCGTTTCAGGTGCTATCTCGTGGGAGCGGAGGGCCCGGCCCGTACGACATCGGCTGGAAGGACACGGTCGATCTCCTCCCCTGGGAGCAAGTTGCCATTGCCGCCCGATTCGACGGCTTCCGAGGCCGCTACGTCTTCCACTGCCACAACCTCGAACACGAAGACATGGCCATGATGAGCAACTTCGTCGTCACCTAGTTTCCGCAAGAGTTGAAGATCTGAAGGGGCCAACCGCACACGTCTCCTACCCGTCGGCTGAGGCCAAGGAGCCAAGAGCATCCGCCAACCGGCACTCGGCTTCAGCAAGCCGGGGTCACCGTCATCCTCGACGTGCATACCACCCGCCCATAGTGCCGTTCGGCGCGGCCTATCCGCCGCTCAACCAGGCTTGGTTCCAACGGTGAGCAGGAAGTCCCAAGCCACCCGGTAACTGCCGTCGTCGGCCTCGTTGGTCTGGTCCATCGCCTCGCGCATAGCGACGTGCGCTTCGTCCCATCCGCCCATCGCTTCGAGGGCGCGTCGGGCGGCGATCATGGCACCCGAGTTCTCGAAAACGAACGACTCGAATGCCTCGACAGAATCGAACGTGATCGTGAACTCCGGACGCTCGAAGCGCAAAGCCACATCGTGAGAGGCGAACAGACCGCGGACATGATCCGGGTCACCCCACAGAATGCTCGGAGACACGAACTCGGGCGGAGCCGGAAGAAACTCGACCAGTGTCGAGAACACCGCGTTGCTCGCCCCATCCGGCGTCCACGCGGTCATCCCAAACAACCCCCCATCGCGACACACTCGCACCAACTCGGAGGCGACCAGATCGTGGCGTGGCGCAAAGATCGCCGCAAAGCTCGACAACACCACATCGAAGGAGCCGTCCTCAACAGGCAGCGCCTCGGCGTCACCCAGCCCGAGATCCAACTCCACTCCCACTGCGTTCGCCCTGCCGTGGGCCTCATCGAACCAGGCATCCGTGATGTCAACGCCAACCACCTCGGCTCCGGCGAGTGCCGCGGCCACAGCAACACTGCAAGAACCGGTGCCAACATCCAGGACTCGCTGGCCGGCCCGCACCCCGGCCTCTTGCACCAAAATCAGAGCAGCGGGCTCAATGAGACGACCCACCGGCCGGTAGTCGCCTGCCTCCCACAATTGACGCTGCATCTCTTTGAACTCTTCGAGTTCCACCGCTACCTCCGATACACAGCTTCCACGCTTTCGGCAATACCGGTAATGCCAAACAAGACCCTACGTGATCACGCACGACCCTGAGCCCGGGTAGCGCATGTGTACTGCGTTCACGCCTTGAGGTGGCAAGCGATATGGGCGCTGCCCCATCCGGCTGCATCGGAGGGCAGCGCCGAGCTGCTGGGCAGTCGAACAACCCTCTCCTGCAAGCGCATCCTGCTGAAGCGCCAAAATGCGGACCTCATCACGTCTGTACTCCACAGGGCACCGTTTCCGACCGCCTTTGGTACGGTGCGGGTGCTGTGAGAGCCATGTTCCTGGTCGTTGTAGTGCTGGTCCTCGCCTCCGCCTGTGGCGACCCGGTCGAGCCGGGCGCCGAGTCCACCACGACCCCGATATCTGTGGCGTCGCCTACGACGGTCATGGAGGAATCCACGACCGTCACCGCCGAACCTGTCGTGACCACCACGACGACGATGCCGCTCAGCGGTCCGTTGGGCGACCCGGTCGAGGCGGCGTGTTCGGTGGGCGGCCAAGCACGGTTCGCGCTGTCGTTTGTCGATGGCCCGCGCCTGACCGCCGAAGAGTTCATCGCGACCGAGGTCGGTGCTGGGGTGGACACGTTTTTCACCCAAGGTGCGGGGGTCCCAGAAGGATTCATGTACCGGGACGCCGATGGATTCTCCCAGGTGTCGGAGACACTCGTCCTCGGGTACGCCGATGGGGCGATCATCGCCTACTTCGAGGTCGACGATCCAGTCGGTGGTTGGGGGACTTGCACACCCACGTATGTGTCGGGTGACCTGGTCGCTGGCCATTGGTATCCGGCGACGGCCGCGCTCGATCACGGTGCACTGGTGGTGCGAATCGAAGTTGGTGCGGGTGCCTGCGTGACCGAAGACGGTATTGAGTCGATGACCGAGCTCATCGAGATCCAGGTCAGTGAGTACGAGGACCGGATCGAAGTCGTCGCGTGGACCAGGAACGAACAACTCGACACACCGTGCGCCGGTATCGGCATCAGTCTCGAAGCCGAGATCGAGCTCTCAGCTGCCCTGGGCGATCGGCAACTGCTGGATGCTTCCACCATCCCGGCGACGGTGATCGATCGGTAGGTATCAGTCGTTCGAGATGCCTGCAATCCGCTCATCGAGAGGCGCGAGCCATCAGGTAACGCATATCCGGCAATATGCGCCCCCGTTCATAGCCGCGGTAGCGAGAATGTGCCGAGATGGGCTGCTGTACGGTCTATCGGGGTAGGTGATCCAGGTGTGGCTGGAGGCCGACGAGACTCGTTTCGAAGAGCCGCCTGAACTTCCACCTGAATAGAAATGTCAATGGTCGAAGCCATGGCTTGAGTGCAATTGCAGACGTATACGTGAGCCGAGTCCCATCAGCGACCGGTTCAAGCATGACGAGCTCAACAACAGTGTCGGCCACAGGCAGATTCGCATCAAGGATCGTGAGGCCCCAGCGTTGCGCCTCATCCCACACGATGATGCGCTCGTTGACCTTGAACAAGTCGACATGAACCCAGCGAGTCGAACCTACGCCGTCGGGCGGGACAGAGGTCGCCCGCGCTGCCTTGCACGAACCGAACCACTCTGGCCATCGCTCAGTGTCGACAAGTACCTCCCAAACCTGTTCAGGAGTCTGTTTCAACAACACAACCGTGTCGATACGCAGCGGTGCTCGATCGATGAAATCGGCCTCTGCAGGTGTCATTGTTGGCATCACTTCATCCTCTCAGCCGAGACCGACGTAGAGCGCATTTCAACAGAGAACGCGCCGTTCGTTTTGACCATGGTGGGGACTGTCTCGGGTGCGATCATTTTCGGCTGGTACCGCGGATCACCACGGTATCACTGAAGGGCATCGCTGGTGTCTACGCTCGGCGCATCCGTAGGCGGCCACGGGCAGATAGCGTATAGCCGGCAATATGGGAGGTTGGCCCGCTGACCGCAGGTAGCACATACGTGCCGTCATGGGCGGGTCACGAGACCTTGGAGCCATTGCACCGGTGATTGCGATCGACGCCTGACGAGCGGTGGGATGGTTCTCGACGGCGCAATACCCTGATGGGTGTTGAAACGTAGAGCCTCGAGCACTGGAGCGTGATTTGGAGTCTGATCAGGAGAGGGCAGAGCGCCAAGAACGGGAGCGCAAGGAGGCAAGCGAGCGCCACGAGCAAGAGCGCAAGGAGGAACGCGAGCGGGCCGACCGCGAACGTAAGAAGGAACGCGAGCGGGCCGACCGCGAACGTAAGGAGGAACGCGAGCGGCGGGACCGCGAGCGACGAGGGAAATAGCGCCATCTGAGCGGGCCTCGGTCAACCCGCAGAGTTCTTCCTGTCCGGGTTGCGCATATGTGCCCGATATGGGCGGCCTGTTGTTGCCGAGCCGAAAGGATGTTCGAAGGCACATAACCGGCTGTATGGGCGGCCCGCCTGCGGCCATGCAGCTAGCGCATGTGCCGTCATGTGCGAGTTCAGATATGGGCGGAATGCGAGGCTCGTTAGCGTTGAGATGGTCGTGGATGCCTTGCTGAGCACAATACTGGCACTGGTTGCACGGCCACCGATAGAGCTATGGGGGTCATCGTGGACCAAAACGGAATCTCTGAACACCCGAAGGACGAATCCGTCAGTTACCTCATCCGCCACAACGTCAAACCAGATCGAACCCTGGACTTTGAGGCGTGGCTGACCGGAATCGAGGCAGACATGAAACGGTATCGCGGCTATCAGGGAACCACGTTTCTGCGGCCTGCTGCTGGCAGCGGCGAATACGTCATCGTCTCCCGATTTGCTACCTATCCAGACCTTCGGAGGTGGGAGGGCTCCCCGGAGCGAGCCGACTGGATCGCCAAGCTGCCCCCCCTGCTTTCTGGTCAGTCGGAGTACACAACGGAGTCAGGTTTGGAGAGCTGGTTCCAACTCCCCGGTCACCAGGTGGTAGTGCCCCCACCGAAGTACAAGATGGCGCTACTGATCACGCTGGCCATCTACCCACTTCTCCTGATCGTGATCCCCTTGCTGGGATGGTTGCTTGGCGACTTCCCGTATCTGGCGGCCCCAGTCACTCTCAGCATTGAGTTCTTCACGAGAACCCTGACGAACGTTGCCGTCGTTGTGCCTCTTATGACTTGGCTGGCAATGCCGCAGCTCACGAGGTTGTTTCGCCGCTGGCTGTATCCGACCGGCTAGGCGCCCATATCGGCTGTGGTCTCTGGGGGTGAACGCAACACCTGTCGGTGAGAGTGTTGTCTCTCGTCGAGGAGGTTGTTGTGCCGAGGTTCATGGAAGCGGAGATGGTGGAGGTTTGGGATCGGTGGCAGGCGGGTGATGCGAACCGGTTGATTGGTCGTGATCTGGGTCGGTCGGCGGCTTCGAGCAGGGCGTTTGTCGAATCGTGGGGTGGGGTGCGTCCTCCGGTCCGGACACGTTCGTCTCGTCACCTGTCTTTGGTGGAGCGGGAGGAGATCTCTCGGGGTGTCGCGGCGGGCGACTCCCTTCGGATGGTGGCGACCCGTCTTGGGCGGGCGCCTTCGACGATCAGCCGGGAATTGGCCCGTAACGGTGGCCGTCATCGGTATCGGGCTCATCATGCTGATCGGGCTGCATTACGTAGGGGTCGTCGTCCGAAACCGTCCAAGCTCGCCGAGAACCCTGAGCTGCGTGCGGTTGTTGAGGAGAAACTCGCCGACTGGTGGTCACCGCAACAGGTCGTCCTCTGGTTGAAACGCACATACCCTGACAACCAGGAGATGCAGGTGAGTCACGAAACCATTTATCTGTCACTGTTTGTTCAAGGGAAAGGTGCGTTACGTAGGGAACTCACTGAGTGTTTGCGTACCGCAAGGGCGTATCGGCGTCCCAAAGTAAAACGTGCACCGTCGGGCAAAGGCCAGATCGTTGACCCGGTGATGATCAGCGAACGGCCTGCTGAGGTCGAGGACCGTGCTGTTCCTGGTCATTGGGAAGGCGACCTTCTCATGGGGAAACGACAGACCGCTATCGGAACTCTGGTCGAAAGACACACCCGTTATGTGATGTTGTTTCCCCTGCCCGGCGGGAACACCGCCGAAGCAGTCCGGACCCAACTAGCCGCCACTGTTCAGCGTCTCCCCGGACACCTCTGGCAGTCGTTGACCTGGGATCAGGGCAAAGAGATGGCCCAACACGCCCAATTCTCCATCGACACCGGCGTCCAAGTGTTCTTCTGTGATCCCAAGAGTCCGTGGCAGCGTGGGTCGAACGAGAACACCAACGGACTGCTACGTCAATACTTTCCGAAAGGGACCGACATGAGCCTGCTCACCCAGGCCGACCTCGACAAGGCTGCACATTCGCTCAACGGCCGACCTCGACAGACCCTCGATGGGATGTCACCATCCGAGAAGCTCGCCGAAGTGTTGCAATGACCCCTTGAGCCGGCAGCACATATGCGCTACCTGACTGCAGGGTGGTTAGAGGTCGGGAAACGAGATGCCAGCGAGTATCTCCTCGGCGACGGGGAGGAACTCCTCCCACTCCTCCGCGTCAGCAGAAACAGTAACGAGAAGTGACCCGACCGGTGTGTTGACAACGGTCAGACGCATTTGCGCACCGTCTTGTAGGAACCATGCTCTTTGTGGATCGGTCCGGCTATCCCATAGAATCGTGTCACGCCGAACCATTGCTTCGATCTGGATAGCGGGAAGTCCGGCCACTTTGACCTGGACAGTCGACCCCAACTCGATCGAATCCAGATCCCCGAGTAGAGCGAGGATCTCGTCATTGGTAAATCCGAGCCACCAATTGTGAATCGCCACCCCCTTGTGGGGTACTTCCGCGTCGCGTCCTATCACGTGCCGGTAGTTCTCAAATCCGGCGCTCTCGGCCGTTTGGAAGGGCCGCAACACGTGGGACTGCTCAAGTACGAACAGAATTGTCGGCTCGAACAATGTTGTCCGGTATTCGCCTGGTTCGAGGATCCCACTCGACGGCAACGGCTGCGGGCCAGACTCGGCCGATGTTGCCGTCGTGGTATCGGGGAGCGGGGCGGTGGCTGGTTCCGGGACGCTTGCCGTGGTCGTTGTCGTCGGCGTTGCTTCGGTACCGCACCCGGCGAGGAGCAGAGCGAAGACGGCGATCGCTAGGCCCTCGAATGCGCTTCTACCGTGCCGCATGCAGGTACGTCCCGATGAGATCTCATGACAGTACCTTCCGACAGTCACACGATGCAGCCGACTAGGTAGCGCATATCCGGTGGCAATGTGCGCTACCTGCCCTCAGCAAGCGGACCGCCCGGAAGAAGCTGATCGCGGTTGAGGGGAAGTCGAATGTGGTGTCACAGCCGACGTCTATGTTGGGATTCATGACGTACTACTTCCCCGGAAACGGACCCGCCTCGTGGAAGCAGCTTCTCGCGGATCCTGAGAAACAGTGGAAGGTCGGCAAGTCGGCAAGGACGCTCGCCAACTGTTGGGAAGCCTCCGACGGCTTTCCGCCCGACGTTACGGCTGTACTCGATACCTCGGGATACGAGCAACTCTCGAACCTTGCGTTCGTGGCCGGGTTCCCCGAGCACAAGGTCAAGCTTCCGGGAGGCTCACGTTCCTCGCAGACAGACGTGTACGTCCTGGGAAGCAACCGGTATGGCCTCGCATCGATAGCCGTTGAGGGAAAGGGCTTCGAGCCCTTCGGCGACACAGTTGCTGATTGGTTCGGCGATGCGCCTTCGAAGGGCGAGCAAATCCGCCATAGGTTCCTTGCCGA
>PVMK01124676.1_pt1 | contig 17381 bp, 18 predicted proteins | sample 1853481 | NCBI WGS metagenome assembly PVMK01 (sample SAMN08533507, study PRJNA380276) | Marine sediment metagenome, whole genome shotgun sequencing project.
GCACCAAAATGAACACGTTCCAGGTTGGGTGGGCTGCGATCGACTACTCCACGACATCCAGGCGTTTTGAAAGATAGCGCACCCGGCGATCAATTTCCCCGAGCTGCTTCTTGCGGTAGATATACTCGGCATTTTCCGAGCGGTCACCCTCAGCGGCCGCCGCCTGCAGCGCCGGGACAACTTCGCGACGCCGCAGCAACCACAGTTTCTTCAGCTCTTCCTTCAAAGCCGTTTCGCCTTCCGGCGTGATGTACGGGCTGCTTTTTGGCGAAGGCGGGCGCCAACGTGACATGATTTCACTCCAGTGTCTGTGGGTTCAGATTGTAGCCCAACTTTTGGCACCTGTAAGAATTCACTCAATCCGCTATAGTGGCTCGCTTTTTATTGGACACCATGAGGAAATCTGATGAACGATCGACTGAAGCTTGCCATTGCGGCGGGCCTGATAGCAACATTCGGTCTGACGGCATGCCAAAAGGCCGAGCAGGACGAAAACACCCAGGCGGCAGTAGCTGAAGCCGTTGCAGAACCGGAGGTTGCGGTACGCGAGATACCGGCCGTGGCAGAACTTGTCAGTGGTATCGACATGACTGGTTTTGATACCAGCGTGCGTCCGCAGGATGATCTTTTCGATTACGTAAACGGCAAATGGGTGGCCGAGACCGAGTTACCTGCTGACCGCGCCATTTGGGGTTCCTTCTACGCCCTGGCTGAAAAGTCGCAGGAAGACATCCGGGCGCTGGTTGAAGAGGTCAGCGCTGTAGACAATGTCGAACCGGGAAGCGCCACCCAGAAAATACGTGATTATTACAATTCCTACATGGATACCGAAACCGTGAACGAGTTAGGTGTCGAAGCAATCCGCGCGGAATTGCACGAGATCGCGTCGATTGAATCCTATGACGACCTGTTCAGGGCGTTTTCAACACTGGGAGTTTACGGGGTGGACGCCCCTATCGGCAGTGGAATCTTTTCTGATCTGAAGGATCCGGACACCAACGTGGTCTACATTGTGGAATCGGGCATCACCCTTCCCGACCGCGATTACTACCTACTGGACGACGAGCAGTTCGTGAAAGGCCGTGAACTCTTCCGGGCCTATGTTGCCCGCCTGTTCGAGCTGGCCGGTATCGAGGGTGGCGCAGACAAAGCTGAAGCCCTGTACACGCTGGAACACGCGCTGGCGGAAGCCCACTGGACTAAGGAAGAAAACCGCGACCCGGTCAAGTCCTATAATCCGAAATCACCCGAAGAACTGGCGCAACTGGCGCCCAACGTCAATTGGGATGTGTTCTTCGAGTCCGCCCAGATTCCGGCGCAGGAACATTATATCGTCAACCAGCCAAGTTACTTTGAAGCTGCCAGTAAAATCATCGCCGATACGGATCTTGGCACCTGGAAAGACTACCTGGCCTTCCAGACCCTGAATACCTTTGCGCCGGTACTTGGCGGGGACTTCTTCCAGGCCCAGTTCGACTTTTACCGCGCCGGTCTGCAGGGCATTGAAGAGCCGCGCCCGCAGTGGAAACGGGCGGTAAACTCCGTCAACGGCAACATGGGCGAACTGCTTGGGCAGCTTTACGTCGACCGGCATTACCAGGATGAAGCCCGGGTCAGGATGGAGACGATGATCGCCAACCTGCAAGAGGCCTATCGTCAATCCATCACCGGACTGGACTGGATGAGCGAGGAGACCAAACAGCAGGCGCTGGTGAAACTGTCCAAATTCAACCCCAAGATCGGTTACCCGGAAGACTGGCGCGACTACAGCAGCATGGAAATCACCGAAGGCGACCTGGTGGGTAATATCAAGAGCGCCGCAACATTTGAGTACCACCGCAACATCGACAAACTGGACCGACCTGTAGACAAGACGGAATGGTTCATGAGCCCCCAAACCGTCAATGCCTATTACAACCCGGCCTGGAATGAGATCGTGTTCCCCGCCGCTATCCTGCAGCCACCGTTCTTCAACGTCGAGGCTGATGATGCGGTCAACTACGGTGGTATCGGAGCCGTGATCGGCCATGAAATCGGCCATGGTTTTGACGACCAGGGCCGTAAGTTCGATGGCGATGGCAACCTGCGTGACTGGTGGAGCGAAGAAGACATCGTCCTATTTGATCAGCGTAAGGACATGCTGGCCGCACAGTACAACGGCTATGAAGTCATCGATGGTCTGACCATCAACGGTGAGTTCACCTCGGGTGAGAATATTGGTGACCTGGGCGGGCTTGGAATCGCTTACCAGGCCTACCAGATTTCACTGGACGGCCAGGAAGCTCCCATTATCGATGGTTTCACCGGCGACCAGCGTTTCTTCCTCGGCTGGGCGCAGGTCTGGCGTGGCAAGGCTCGCGATGAGGAAGCGAAGCGAAGACTGATAGTCGATCCTCATTCACCGGCTAAATTCCGCGCCAACGGCGCCCCCGTTAACGTGACGGAATTTTACGAGGCATTCAACGTCCAGGAAGGCGACGGCATGTACCTGCCTCCGGACCAGCGAGTTAAAATCTGGTAGCAGAATGAGTCTCGCTTCCCTGCTCCCGCTGCGATGCAGCGGAAGGCAGCTTCACTCAACTGCGTTAATCTTAAATTGCGGCCGCGAAAGTGGCCGTTTTTTTTCGCGACGTTTTCTTTCCTGTTACCGTCTCTAACTTGTAATGGCCAATTCACCTTTCGAAATTGAACTGGATGACTTGACGCTGGCGCGTGCGCGCCGCGGCGATTTGGACGCCTGCGAGAGTATTTTCCGCAAGTTCAACCAGCCCGCGTACTCGGTGGCGTACCGTGTCTGTCAGTGCCGTGAGTTAGCCCAGGAAATTACCCAGGAAGCGTTTATCACGGTGTTCCGGAAGTTGGGGCAATTTCGTGGCGATGCGCCGTTCTGGGGCTGGCTGCGCCGGGTTGTCGTTAACCACGCGATCAGCTCGCTGCGAAAAGCTCCGAAAGCTGATCCGGTTGAGTTACAGGACTACCACGGCAAGGCAGAATCCGCCTCGGACCAGGTCGGCCTGGCGATGGACCTGGAGGCCGCACTCGCGGTTCTGGGCGCCCAGGACCGCACCATTGTCTGGCTGCACGATGTGGAAGGCTACAACCATCGTGAGATTGCGGACCTGTTTGGCAAAACGGAAAGTTTTTCCAAGACGAGGCTATCGCGCGCCCGCAGCCAGCTGAGGGATTTGCTGGATGGCGGGGTAAGAATTGGCTCTGCCCGCAGCGTCGTGGCCAGGCGAGTGAACAAATGCGTTATTCAAAGGTACATATCATGCAAAAGGAACGGGATCCACTGAACCTGGGCAGTCTGCCCCTGGTGACACCGCCATCGGATAACTGGCCGTTAATCCGCTCTGCCCTGGCTAAACAGCAACGCAGGCGGCGGCTTACCCAATATACGGGTGGCCTGCTGGCTGTCGCAGCGATGCTGATGCTGGCCGTCGGACTGTTTATCCATCAACCTGCTCTCGCCCCGCCCTCTGCTCCTGCGAATGCGACTGCAACTACGACTGCTCCGCAAACGCTGGACTCATTGATCACGCTGTCGCAGCGACTTGAGACCCGGGTACGCACTTTTCGATCAGAGGCTGGCGGGATCCCCACCGAATCACTGGTCTACCAGGTGGAACTCGAGGACCTGATCGCCCAGGTGGATGGCGAGTTGAGCATGCGCCCGGATTCACTGGAACTGTGGAGCCAGCGCGTCAACCTGTTGCTGGACCTTGCAACGCTGTATCAAAATCAGTTGCGACGGGATTACCACGCAATGGCGTCACTGTAGATGACGGAAATGAAAAGGAAGGTAGAGCAAATGAAAAGAATGACCACGATATTGCTGATCCCGACGCTGTTATTGCTTACAACAGCGCTTGCGGCCCGTGAAGAAACCACCCAAAGCCAGCAGGAAGAACTGCAGCGCGTTGAATACCAGTCCATGCTCGAAGAAGCAGAGCAGGCCCGCCAGGAGGCTGAAATAGCACGCCGGGGAGCGGTTAAAGCGGCGGAAATGGCCAGGGAAACAGCCCGCCTGGGTGCTGAAATGGCGCGCGAGAGATCAGAAAACAGGGGTCAGGAATCAGACCAGCAAGCCCGCGAGCGGGCCCTGCAGGAAGAACAACTGGCCCAGACGCGCGAGGAACTCAGCAGAGCCCACCGTGAACTCAGGGAGGCGACACGTGAAATGGCCCGCGCCCACCGTCAGCTCTCCCGTACCGACCATGTCCGCAAAACCATCCATCAGGTCAACCTCGGCGACCGTGCTGTCATCGGCGTAGTGCTGGGGCACGAAACAGACAAAGGCGTGGAACTTATCGGGGTCTCTCCGGATGGCCCGGCGGAACGCGCCGGCCTGGAACAGGGCGACATCCTGGTTTCAATTCAGGATATTGTCCTGGCAGACAATGATGATGCGCGAGAAATGGTCTTCGAGGTCATGAGTGAGGTGGATGACCAGGAAGAACTGGCCGTTGTCATCGAGCGTGACGGAATATCTGCTGAGTACACGGTGACCGCCGAGATACGCGAGCCACGCGTGTGGCAGTCGATGATCCGGATTGCCGAAGTAGAAGCGGTCGCGGCAATGCCGGGAGACAGGCACGTCATCATTGAACGCATCGAGATTCCGGAAATTGATGAACAGGCCATTGCAGCCCAGGTAGCCGAGTTGACCGAGCACCTGCAGCATTACGAATTTGATTACGAAGAATTTTCTGAATTCGGCGAACACGCAATGAGCGAGGCCAACATCTGGTTCGGACTGCCGCGCGCTCACGGCCTTGAGCTCACATCCATCAACGAGGGGCTGGGCGCTTATTTCAAGACGGACCGGGGTGTGCTGGTGATCAAGGCCAAAGAAGACAATGCTTACGGACTGGAGTCGGGTGACGTGATTCTTTCGATCGACTCCACGGCAGTGAATTCGCCGTCTGACATGATGCGGGCTCTGCGCGACGTTGAACCCGGCAACGAAATAGACATCGGGATCAAACGCAACCGGCGGGACAAGACGCTCTCGGTGGTCGTGCCTGAGAATCGCCTGGGTTTTCGCTAGAAACCTTCTGATCAATTCAAATGCTTTATAATCTCCCGGTTCCTTTGACTCGGGAGGTTTTTCAGCATGTCCGGGCAGGCTGATTCCCTTAAATCCATTCTTTTTGCACTGTTTGCCAACAGCGCGATAGCGGTTGCCAAGGGCGTTGCCGCCATGTTGACCGGCTCCGGTGCAATGCTGGCCGAGGCGGTACACTCCGTGGCCGATGCCGGCAACCAACTGCTGTTGATACTCGGTCTGCGCCAGGCCCGGAAAAAGCCTACCGATGATCACCCGCTGGGTTTTGGCAAGAGCATCTATTTCTGGTCGTTCCTCGTTGCAGTGATCCTGTTCAGCGTCGGCGGCATGTTCTCGGTGTACGAGGGCATACACAAGCTGCAGCATCCGGAGCCTTTGAGTTATCCCTGGGTCGCCGTTGGCGTGCTTGTATTCGCGATCGTGGCCGAAAGTATTTCACTGTGGGGCTGTATGCGCGAGGTAAACAAGGAAAGGTACGGTCGCAGCATCGTCCAGTGGTTCCGGCACAGCCGCAACAGCGCCCTGATCGTGGTCTTCGGCGAAGACATCGCCGCCCTGCTCGGCCTGCTGTTCGCCCTGACGGCCATCCTCGCTACTTATCTAACCGGCAACCCACTGTGGGATGCGCTGGGAACCATTTCGATCGGCGTGCTGCTGCTCGTCATCGCAGTGTTTGTCGCCGTCGAGGTCAAAGACCTGTTGATCGGGCAAAGTGTGGATCCCGCGACCCTGGTCGAGATGCGGGAGTTTTTTGACCAACGCCCGGAAATCGAAGAAGTGTTCAGCCTGCTGACCATGCAGTTCGGTCCGGACGCGATGGTGGCAATCAAGGCGCGGATGGTCCCGACCGGCTCCGAGCAGGGCCTGATTGCCGCCATCAACAAGGTGGAACGCGAGTTTCGATCTCGTTTTAAAATAACGACCTGGCTGTTTTTCGAACCCGATGTCGAAGACTGAACCCACCGTCGGCATGGTCAGCCTGGGCTGCCCCAAGGCTCTGGTCGATTCCGAGCGGATATTGACCCAGTTGCGCACAGACGGCTACCGGATCAGCCCCGATTACCAGGGCGCTGATATCGTGCTGGTCAACACCTGTGGATTCATCGACAGCGCCAAGGCTGAATCGCTCGATGCGATCGGCGAGGCGCTGGACGCCAACGGGCGCGTCATTGTGACCGGGTGCATGGGGGTCAATGAAGAAGAAATCCGTGCGCTGCACCCCCGCGTACTCGCTGTAACCGGTCCCCAACAATACGAAGCGGTGGTCAACGAAGTGCACCGCCACGCCCCGCCGCCAACCGAGCACGACCCGTACACCAGCCTGGTCCCGCCCCAGGGGGTGAACTCACACCGAGGCATTATGCATATCTGAAGATTTCAGAAGGTTGCAACCATAAGTGCACGTTTTGCATCATCCCGTCGCTTCGCGGCCGCCTGGTCAGCCGCCCGATTGGCGAGGTGCTGGGCGAGGCAGAAAGGCTGGCTGCTGCCGGTGTCCGGGAGTTGCTGGTCATCTCGCAGGATACCTCCGCTTACGGCGTCGACCTGAAATACAAACTCGATTTCTGGGACGGCAGGCCGGTGAAAACCCGGATGAAGGAGCTATGCGAGGCGCTGGGCAGCCTGGGCATCTGGGTCCGGCTGCATTATGTCTATCCCTACAAGCACGTCGATGAAATTATCCCCCTGATGGCCGCTGGGCGAATCCTACCCTACCTGGATGTGCCGTTTCAGCACGGCAGTCCGCGCATTCTCAAGCAAATGAAGCGCCCGGCGGCGGCTGAAAACACGCTGGAGCGGATCCGGCGCTGGCGCGAGATCTGTCCGGAACTGGCAATCCGCAGCACTTTTATCGTGGGCTTTCCGGGCGAGACCGATGAGGATTTCCAATTGCTGCTCGACTTCCTGCAAGAGGCCCAACTTGATCGGGTGGGTTGTTTTACCTATTCACCGGTTGACGGCGCCCGGGCGAATGAATTTGCAGGCGCCGTGCCTGAAGACATTAAGGAAGAGCGCTGGAATGCCTTCATGCAAACCCAGGCAGAGATCAGTACCGCACGCCTTCGAAACAAGATCGGCTCCATCCAGGAAGTCCTGGTGGACGAGGTCGGCGAGGACGGCGCGATTGCCCGCAGCAAGTTCGATGCACCGGAAATTGATGGGGTCGTGCACATCCCTGATGGCCAGGAACTGTCCCCTGGAATGCTCATTGACGTTGAAATTGAAGACTCCGACGATTACGACCTGACGGCTCGTTTCCCTGATTGATGAAAACCTGATGGAGCGCTCCAGCCAGCTTGTTTTACGTAGTGAGGCCAGGCTTCGGCCGGGCCCGATTCTACTGTTAAACCCGCCACGCGATGCACTTTTCCGACAGTTGCAAAGCGACGAACGTCCGGTAGGGGTGTCTACCCAGGACTATGGTGACTACAGTTGGCTATCCACTAGCGGGGCGTGCGTTTCATTCGACGCGCTTGCGGAACCGGACAAGTCCTGTCGTACAGTCATCCTGAACCTGCCGCGGGAAAAAGAACGCCTGGCCATGATGTTGCATGCCCTTTCAGCATGGATGTCAGATGATGCGCGGCTCTGGCTGGTTGGCGAGAACAAGGCGGGTATCAAGTCGGCTCCCCGGTACCTCGAACAAAATTTCCGCAACGTCACCAGGCTGGATTCCGCCCGCCATTGCGGCCTGTTCGAAGTGTCGGCTCCCCTTAATGAGCGGCCCTTCGATCTGGACGCCTATGCCACTGCCTGGTCTGTGGATTTTGCGGCGCAGCGCATCGAAGTCGTCTCATTGCCCGGTACTTTTGCCCGCGGCCGCCTCGACAAGGGCAGCCGGCTGTTACTGGACTCGCTGGAAAAGCTCCGTCCCGAGGGCAAAATCCTCGATTTTGCCTGCGGGAGCGGGGTTATCGGCTGTGCGCTGCTGGCGGGAGGCTCCAGGGCCGAACTGACACTTCTGGATGTCTCTGCATTAGCGCTTGAGGCCAGTGGGCGGACATTGAGTCTGAACGGCATGAAAGCCGCCCTGCTCCCCTCTGACGGTCTTTCGGAACTGGAAGGGCGCTACGACTGGATCATCAGTAATCCACCTTTTCATCGCGGCGTGAGCAATGATCTGGAAATTGCTGAAAAATTTTTCGCCGAAGCGGGAACTTTCCTGACTGAAAACGGTAGAATAGTCATCGTCTGCAACCGGCACTTACCCTATGCAAGCTGGCTGCAGAATCACTTTGACCGGGTAGAACGTCTGGATGAGAATAGTGAATTCATCATCATCCAGGCCGGCAAACCTCGAAAACGTAAAGAGTAGATTAAATGGCGACAGCAAAAAATGGCATTTTCTTCAGAACCCTGGTTCAAACACTTGCCGTAACGGCGGTGCTATTCACGGTGGCCTGCGCGGCGCCGCAGTCCAAATCACCCGAAGAATCGGGCCAGGCTGCAGCTGACGCCCCGGTGCAGGTTGCCGAACCGGAAGTCTTCGATACCTACGAAGGTGATGGGATGGAAATCCCACTGGACGGCAGCAGCCTGGAGGCATTCGATGCGAGTATGGCCAGGGTAAAAAGGCATTCGACTGAAGCCAGTTACACAACCCTTAATAATGCCATTGAGTATTTGCTGGTTTATGATCTCGAAGTGAGACGCAACAAAGAAAAACTCGTAGCCAAGATGGATGGCCTTACCGGCTATGAAATCATTGCCAAAGTCGGCTGGCGCAAACCACCTCCGGGTACCAGCAAGGCGGTGAAAGGTGCTGCCGACGCCAAGATCATCGAGACCTGATGAGTATCGCCTGAGATTCAATGTGTGGAAAAGCCGCAGTATCACACCTCAGCTGGGCAGAAATCTATGCCTACGCCACATCCCTGACGCCACCGGCTGCATTGCCACAGGATCCTGCATCCCGGATAAACATCTCCCCATCCCGCCTGCGCCGCAAGTCGGAACCCGATTCCATGGTGTGGGAGACCCTGCCGGTCATCTATAAATCCGAACACGATGACTCACCGGCCGAAGCCATCTGGCCCTTCATCCCGGCATATTCCGAAGGCCGCTTGCCCACCAACAAGGAAGGCCGGCTGATCTCGACGGCAAACGCCCGTTTGCGCGACGAACCCCGTCCATTTGCTCCAACCTTCATGGGCGCCTGGTCTGCGAACTTCCGGGTGCTGGTGCTGGTTTCCTGGTTCTACGAATTCGACAGCCGGGTCAAACCGCAAATCCCTTACGCCGTATTTCCTACCGACGCACCCTTCTGGATGATGGCGGGACTGGCGCGGCGCACGGTGTTGCCCGACGGCTCACCTCACCTGAGCGTCGCGGTGATCACAGTCGGCCCCAACGAGATTCTGAAATCCGTGGGGCATCACAGGAGTCCGGCCCTACTAAGAAATCCGGATGAAGCGACTTTATGGTTGCATGGCGACAAACTGGATGCGCTGGAGCTTCTCAGGCCGCACGGTAACGAAACCATGGGCGTGGAAGCGGTGCCAATGGGGATCAAGATTCCAGGTAACCAGGTGGTCGAAATTCCGGATCTGCTGCAACGTAAATAGAAAAACCCGGCGCCGAAAAATGGCGCCGGGTTTGTATGTTTCTGCTCTATGTCTGCGAGGCGTGTTCTTTCGGATCGAACTTGACGCCGGTCAGCGAAAAATCTCCGTGCCCTTCAATGTGAGCTTCCTATTTGACCTGCTCGGTTGCTGTGATGTGATGCCGGTCACGGCGGCTATAGCCGTCATATTGCGCCTCTTTGGCGGCCTCGAACTTGGGAATAAACTTTTTACGAGAGTTGAACCCTTGGTGGCTTGCCTGCCCCGCGCCTCCCACAATTCGTTTTTGTGCGCCAGGCGATTATCCACCGGCGTGCGCAATTTATCAGCAGGTAACTTATTTTTAGTCGGCGTACTCCTGCTGCCAAGGCTGGTACCCGCCTTTGACCTGAGCGTCGCCCAGACTACTGCAAAGGCGCACACGCCAATGAATATTAGAAAGTAGATTGTCTCCATCCCGAAATCCTCCCAGATTCCAAGGCGATGTTCACATCTCCTGAGTGACTCTTTCGCCTTCTTCGGTAGAGACTTACAAGTTCCTTTTGATCCCTGTCATTTACCCGACCCTTTCCGGTGGACCGGTATTTATTAACACCCCTCCTTATAGTTATAGCACAAATCGCGGCTAAAACTACCAACCCCAGGGTGTTTTCACTTCGCGAAGCGGTTCGATTACCAGCGGCCTACCGGGGCCGCGCAATTTTACCGCCTGCGTATTCCGGTTGTTAGTAGCTCGAGCCGTTCTGTAAGCTCGGCCATAGCGGTCTTCGAGCAAGGCCCTTAGCGAAGTGTCCTTTTTTAGCCGGTATTCCCTGCTCTCTATGGTCTGCTTTTCGCTTAGCAAGCGGTCCGCAAACCGGTGCAGTGATTCAGATACGCCATGAACTTCCTGGGCATTGAGTGATGCATGGCTATGATTGGTGACATGTTCGTCATGCCCAGGCCAACCCCATGGTATGGGGACACTCAGCATTTCGCTGTCCAGTGCTACATCCACAGGGGTTGTTTCAGCGGGTGCGCTGCTTTTCAGGGTCGTTTTTTTGAGCTTGTGCTCTCGGGCCTTCTCTGGGCACAAGACGTAACACAAAACCATCATCCCAAAAACGACCAGGATATAAGTGATGTACTCCATTCTGAAAGTCTCTCCTCTTACTCGGCAACATAGCCCGGGTGGCCAAATTGCCTAATGACTTTCAAAATCCCTTTTGATTTCTGTATAAATCCTACAGATTGTCCCTATGCCCAATTATCATGTTCTATTAAATTAAATACTGCTTCACGCGGCAGAAGTTGGCAGGCAAACTGAAATAAATGCATATTATAAAATTTATATCTTACGGTCTTTGCCTTGGGATGCTTTCAGGCGGTGCCTTTGCCGACGATCCGGATTCAGTCCCGGATCGTTATATATCCCTGGCCTTGCAAGGCGATTTGAGCCGGGCGGAATCTTTATTTGCCAGCATGAATCCCAATACTGTATCAATCTCTAACGTCGAGTTGGCAGCGCGGTTTCAGGCACGATTTATCGAGCAAAGCGAAAACCTGCTGCCGAGTACCGGTGACGATTTCTCAGACGCGGTCATTTCCGCTTATCGCAAGTACTGGATCCTCACCCTGATCGGGGATATGTCGAGCCAGGAGGGCGAAGACTTTCTCAAATCCTCATTGCGCCAGGTTCTCTCAAATCTGAACAAGGTGGAATTTTCCAGTCCTTCCGCCGGCGTATTTGAGCTTGTTGGTGAAATCTTCGATGAGAAAGGAGTTCACTATCTTGATACCCCTGCCCCTCCTTTGCGCGACCTCTTTCTCTGGAAAACAGAGGAAAACCGAAGGTACTCAGTCAGGCTGACCGACCGTACCCAGCGAGTCAGCGTAACTTTTATGAACGGCATGTACAGCTTGGGTTGGAAGCAGTTCGCCACGCTGGGACTCGTTGCGACAACTGGATGGGTTGAAGGCAGCCAGTTGTATTGTGTCGAGGGCGCCTATGACCGTAGCTCAGAAAATTTCGAAGTGTCCTACCTAAAGCACGAGGCTCGCCACCTGGCGGATCTTGAGCGCTTTCCCGAACTGCAATCGGCCGACCTGGAATACCGGGCAAAACTCACGGAACTGGCTTTTGCTTCTGCCTCGACCAGGCAACTACTGTACGATTTCACGAGCAAAAGCGCCCCCAATCCTGCCTCCCCTCACGCCTATGCCAATTTTCGCGTAACCCGGGATGTTTATCAGGAGATGTTCGGTGAGCCTTTCCCTGAGTCCGGGGATGCCTGGCAGGTGATTGACGTGCAATCAGTGAATAAGGCAGCGAGGGACTTGCTGGAAGATCTGAACCAAAAACCGTTCAAGCAGTTGCCAGGGAACCGCCAGCAAGCCTTCGAGCAACTGGATAAGCCGGCGCTTAAACCTTTACCACGTCATCCCTACCGGTATGTCGAGATCAAGCCGGTCAAGGTCAATATCGATTATCACGTGCAATACCGCCAGCATTATTACTCGGTGCCGCATCAGTATGTGGGCGAGAAGCTGGAGTTGCATGCCGGTGAATCGCTGGTGACGATCTACTTCCGCCAGCAAGTGGTGGCCAGTCACGCCCGTAAACACGGTTCTGGCATAACGACTGAGGCCGCCCACCACCAATGGAAGCAAGAAAACTGCTTGGTTTGTATCCTAATCCACCTCTAGCTGAGGCTACATTTCCGTTGGAGATATTCACGTACTGGCCGCTTTCTGCCGCGCGGCGCTTGGTGAGGTCCCTTTCCAGTTCTTGAAAGCCCGCGAGAAAGAACTGGCCTCTGAAAAACCCAACAGAAACGTGATCTCGGTGAGCGTGAGCGATAAATCATGGATATATTGCTCGGCCAGATCCTTGCGCACCTCGGCCAAAATGGCTCGAAAACTTTGCCCATCCTGCGTGAGACGGCGCAGGAGGGTGCGTGAAGCCATGTGCAACTCCCGGGCAACCGTCTCTTCACTTACATTACCGGAAGGTAACTGCTCGAGGATGGCGGCCCTGACACGGTTGGGGATGTTATTGCGATCCAGATGCGCAAGACGCCTGGTCACCACCTGCTCGTTAAGTCGGGCCAACTCGGGATTGCCGGTCGGCAGTATTTCATCGGCCACCGGCAGCGGCAGCGCCAGTTCACTATACTCGCAACCGAATTTGATCCTACAGCGAAACAGCGCCTGATAGGCTTTGATATCAGCGGGCCTCTCGTGCTTAAAGCCGACATGCAGGGGATTGAAATCCTTTCCGTAATTCATGCGGCAAAGTGTCACCAGGACCGCCATCTGAGCGTCATCACGCACCTTCATGTTGTTAGATGACTGGGATACCGAGAATGACACCACCAAGTCCTCCCCTTCCTCAGTGATGTTGAAGTGTCCCTGGTCATTCAGAAACCGGATATACCGGTGCAGGCGCAGGAATGCTGTACGCAGGCTGGAACTGGCCAGCCAAGCATAACCCAGCGCACCCAGTTGCGAGGGGTGTACATGCTGGGCCGCGCGCAACCCAATGTCAGGGTCGCCGGAAAGCTGTGCGGCAAGCGACCGAATGCGGTCAATCTTTGCGTAGGAAGTACGTGTATCAGGCCCAATGGGTAAGCTGATCTCGATATTTTCAGCAGCGAACAGGGGAGCGGGATCGATATCGTACGACTCGATAACCTTCCATAAACTGATCATTCCTGGCGCCAAGACACTCATGTCTTATAAGAACTCCCGGGAGAAACATTCCTAGGCATTCTGGTTTAGCGACCATTGCTGGGTCAATTGATTTTTATTTTTATACAAATAGCCTCTTAGGATTATCCCTACCAGGCAGGTTGTTTAATTGGTCCTGGAGTCGCCAAAGATATGTTTTCGCAACCGAGCCTGTCCCGCGCAGAAATAGGTTTCTGGCGGGAAATGATCAAGAGCACGGACAATAATCCCCTATGAGCCATTTTTCTAATGCCAATTGTCACGATTCGTGAAATCGTCCCACAAAGTCGTACATTTCATAAACATGAATGCAGTAGTTGCCCAATTGTACGTTGTCAGAGCATATGGCACCTGTCCCTCCCGTTTAATCGCCGCGCCCACCCAGCAGTCTTTGAGCTGGTCTGGAACCCGGCAGTAAAACAATGGCATCGTAGCCATTAATCAAATCCCTCAGTTTCCATTGTTCAATGTCTGCCACCTGTATACGAAACAAACGTTGATACGGTCGCAAGGCACGGAGATCAATCAGGGTGGGAACCGTTGGTTGTTGTGCAGGTAAAAGTGGTTTCATCCAGTCGGGCAGATCATCCAGAGTCTGATAATTTTCACCTTGTGCGTACACTGCAATCCCGTAGGCTTCCATTCCGTTAACGATGGCAAACTCATGGGCAAGATTTCCGATGGGATAAGCCTGTGTAGGACTCTTGCCATGATAAAGATGATAATTACCATACTTGAACAGCGCTTTTGGTAATGAACCGTCCTGGCTGGCAGCATGATATCGCTCGAGAAAAAGCTCCTTTATTAGTGCCTCGCGGACGGTATTGTTGTACAGACCAACCCAATCACCCCCTTCGGCCCGTATATAGTAACCATAAATTTCCGCCGATTTTTTCAGACCAGTAAGCAAACGGTCTGCGCGTGATTTTGGGGTGGGGTCGAAAACCTGAATCAGGGATTCGATTTGTTTCTCGGTATCTGACTGTATCAGCCAGTTATCCTCGAAGCCCGGCGTGTTTTCCGAATCTCGTGCCAGGGCATACATTTTCTGTGTCAATGACTTGCTGTCATCATTAGCAGTCAGGGAAATCAACTCTTCCAATGCTCGTGCTGAACTGGTGGCCTGTTCCGCTCCCCAGATGGCATCGGGCCCCGGTATCATCGAAGACACATCCGCCAACAGACTTAAATCCTCGTCCGTATCGAACTCGAACAGTGTGGGGTATTTGGCCGAATAAGCGGCCAGGCGTTCAGCATTGCCCCTGCGATCGGGGGCAAGCGCATCTTCAATGGCAATAGGATCCTGCTCTACCACCAGCGTTCCAAAGCCATGATGCTGATGCAACATGCGAAACAGGGCACCAGCAAAAATGGGTATCTCATGATCCATATGTTGTTCGCCAAGCAAAACAAACTGGCTGGATGCAGTCGCTTTAACCAGGAAATTGGCAGCTTCACCTTTAAGCTCTTGCTTCGAATAGCTGAAAACATAACTGTTGTTAGCAACGAGTGTGGTTGTTTCGGGTGGCTCCTCCGTTGTTTGTGCCATCAGGGGCAATGAGCAAAGCAGGATACCTATCATCAGCAGGTTGATTTTCAATTCTTTCTCCACTATTTTTCTTTGGTGTTGTCTTGAACTCGGCTTTGAAATGCTCCAGATTCTGAATTGGTATTCCGAGTATAAGTAGTTTAATCACTATATTTCCAGAAACCTCAAAGTAAAAACAACTATTCATATACCCAATTGATGCGCAATTTGCTCAGTTTTGAGCATTCAGGACTGAATTCTGACCGGATACATCTGTATTTCACGCCAAAATTTGTGCTCGGGCGAAAAAAGCCCTACCGCTACCTGACCGGGAACAGCAAGTGACGGCTATGGTTGGGTCCTTCAGACGAACAAACCCTTTGTCGGAAAAGCTCGTCAGTCCGGTAACAATCCGGTTGCTGCAGATGTTGCATTGTCATCCAAGTGAGTGAGTGTTTTCTAAATAACTGCCGGGTCTTCGATACTGGCACTGAACCTATGACGCAGATAACTGAATATCCACTGTTGGCTGGGTCCAGCTATACGCCATGATTGGAGTTGTGGGGCCGGTGTACGCCAGTTAGCGGTTGTTCACCAGGCTTGATTTCCAGTCAGACAAAGGGCTGGAGTCGGAAGAAGCGGTCATCACAAGATGTTCGCAGTTGCAATTTTCTGTATGGCTATGAACTGAATTCTTCGATAAACGCATCAATCGTCACGATCAATTGTTGTGCCCTGTCGCGGCTGGCCTCAATTGCGATCTTGTTAAACGTATGATGCTGAACAATGCTTGGCAGTAAATCGACAGCGTTTTGCCTGGCCGCAAACTCTTGCGCAATTTCCAGTGCACGTTCAGGAACTATTTCGACCTCCCGTCGACTCAATTCGTTTTTTTGTATGTCAACCAACTCAGCCGTTGACAATATTCCTGCCGTAATACGAGTGAACAAATTCTGAATTTCGAGATCGAGACCAATGCCTGACTCATGTTGAATGAACGAATAATAATCAGCCATGTCCCGGCGTAACACGTCAGATCGAATCAGAGAGAGATTACCTGTACTTTGTAATTCCGTGTAGACATATGCGCTGATATTAGGAAATGAACGCCATGTCACTCTTTCCAAAGCCTGTGCTAAAGCGTTCGGTCTCTCAGTTGCAATTTTTGGATTGGTGGCCGCATCCTCCAGGAGATGAGCAGCAGCTATTCGTTGTTCCGCATACTCGATACTGTCAGCCATAAGTCCAATTTCGAATTGCAGATCTTCTTTCAATCGCACCAAGTAATGGTGCTCCTGCTCGCGCTCACGCCCTTCCTGGGCCCAGTGATCAATCTGAAAGGCAATCAGAATCCCTAAAATAACGACAACTATCTCTAGTCCGAGGATGCCGTAGTTTGCCTCGATGAGGTTTTTTCGCAACTTTACCAGCATCAAACAATAGTCCGAGATTTTCCTGAAGTGAGTATAGTCCACGAACCATCATGCGTCCGGTTTGGGTCGAAAGGGAATGAAGACAACTTCGTAGGTTGATGGCCGGTTACCGCCAGAAAGCGGAAATCACTGGCGGCCCTTTTCTATGTCTCATCAAAAAATCCCGGCGCGAACCAGGGCAGCGGCAAGGGGATGCGCGCCTAATAAGTCGTAGCCTTTTTTCGCCGTATCCTGCCCGCCTAAAGAATTTTAATAATGGCACTTGGCAATTACGGCTTCCGCGCTGCCTTGTCCAATATCTGCCTAACCCACTCCCCCAAACCCACGCCAGCCGCCTTTGCTGCTTCCCTGTATGCCCTTTGCTGGTCTTTCGTGATCCTAATGCTAGGCAGGCGGGCGCTGTGTCCATTCTCCAACCTGGGGCGGCCTGGTCCCTTCTTTTTCATGCACTGAATCTTATCATGTGAGATCCACAAATAAACAGGCGTACATTTATTGCTTTACTGAATAAAGAGGCGTACATTAATTACTTCAACCAGAGGAGAACGCCATGACACCAGAAGAGTATAACCACGCCGAACAAGCCAGCCTCAGCCTGCGCGATTTTGTTGCTATGCTGGAGTATGCGCCGGATCAGCTCTTAACCACTCTAGCCCATAGTGGGGATCACCTGGATGATGGCACCCGCACGATGTTCAGGGAATTAATGGACGATGTCCGCGAGATAATCAAGACGGCGAAGTATCACATTGCCTTTGAAGATGGCAGAGAGAGCGCAAAGACCGCGTAGACCCTTCTAGGCCCGTCAATCGCTGGCGGGCCTTTTTTTGTCCCGAAACTTACCTCAGACTTACCTATACCCCATTTTAAACATAAAAAAGGCCACCCGAAGGCAGCCTTTTACGTTACTTTTTGTATTGTTATCAACGATTTAAACTGGTGTCCCCTAGGAGATTCGAACTCCTGTTGCCGCCGTGAAAGGGGTAGGAATTAGACTTCTGTTGACACAGGTCATCTTCTATCTATTTGATTTGATGGAATTCATGCAAACATCTGTCTATACTTGTCTACACCAGAACTTA
>PVMK01164834.1_pt1 | contig 17380 bp, 19 predicted proteins | sample 1853481 | NCBI WGS metagenome assembly PVMK01 (sample SAMN08533507, study PRJNA380276) | Marine sediment metagenome, whole genome shotgun sequencing project.
GTTCAATCTGTTCACTGTTCCGGCCAGGCGGAGTTTCATACGAGAAGACAGAAGACAGTAGCAAGAAGCCAGTGACCAGTAGCCAGATGCGAACTGCTAAATTAGGATTGATGCAATCGAAAAAATAGTGAAAATATCAGTCGTCATCCCGACCTTCAATGAAGCGCCGGCCATCGCTGAGGTGATTGGCGCCGTCCCGCAAAACAAGATTCAGGAAATCATTGTGGTGGACAACGGTTCCACCGATGGTACCGCAGAGCAAGCGGCTGCGGCCGGCGCCCGCGTCATTCATGAACCTTGTAAGGGTTACGGCTCGGCCTGTTTGAGCGGAGCGAAGGCGGCCCGCAATAGTGACATTATTGTTTTTTTGGACGGCGACCGCAGCGACGACCCGGCACAGCTGGAGATCATTGCCGCTCCGGTGATACAGGGGCAGGCAGATCTGGTCATCGGCAGCCGAATCGGCGGCAAGCTTGAAAAGGGTTCCATGCCGCTGCATGCAAAAGCGGGCAACCGGATCATCGTGTTTCTTTTGCGCCTGCTATACGGCGTCCGCATCACGGATATCGGTTCGTTTCGGGCGATTCGAAGCCGGGTGTTATTGGATTTGCACATGCAACAGATGACCTATGGCTGGCCGGTGGAAATGGTTGTAAAGGCCGCGCGAAAAGGACTGCGTATTCAAAGTGTGCCCATCAGGTACCGCAAAAGAATCGGGGTTTCTAAAGTGACGGGCTCCTTACGCGGCAGCGTTCTGGCAGCGTATTATATGTTTTTGGTACCGCTGAAATACCTTTTTAAACGCTAAAATAAATAATTTACCACAGAGACAAATAAGCTAAAAGCCAAAGTCGATCCACAGATTACGCAGATTAACGCAGATTAAAACTATATATAAAGACCGATAATAAAAATAATATCCACAGATTACACAGATTTTCACAGATTACATTAGGTTAAAAACGATACTTTAGCGCTCAGAGTTTATATTATTTCGAACTTTTGGCGTCCCTGTAATAATTTTACATGGTTGGCTCTTAAAATTAATTTTTTGAATCTGCGGAAATCTGCGTAATCTGCGGATAAAGTTTTTATTTATAATTTAATCTGCGTAATCTGCGGATAAATTTAACTTTAGAATTTCTCTGTGAGCGCTGTGTGCTCTGTGGTAATAAAAATGATGGAATTTGGAAACATCTCTTAATGACCCGACTATTCGGCAACCAGAATGGCATCCGGGAATCCGTCCTGTATCAGGATTTCTTCCTGTTGCAGGGCTTCTTTCAGCGTTGTAAATCTGCCGACCCGCACCCGATAAAAGACTTGATCTCCTCTGTCATAAACCGCGATGTGCGCATTTTTATACCTTTGACTCAGTTCACGCTTTTGTCTTTCGGCATTTTCACGACTTAAAAAGGCACCGACCTGAAAGGTGAACTTGCCGTGAGAATAATCCTCGGCAGTGTAAGTCGACGCCGCGCTGCCGGAAGATGACGTTCGCCTCCCCAGGGCAACCACTTCGACCCGGGCGGTACCCGGGCCCACGATCCCGATATCTTTTGCGGCCGTGTAGGATAAATCAATGACCCGGCCGCGCACAAAGGGACCGCGATCATTGATTCTAACCACAAGGCTGCGATTGTTTCCCAGGTTGCGCACCCTTACATAGGTACCCAGCGGCAATGTTTTATGAGCAGCGGTCATGGCATACATGTTGTAAATCTCACCGTTCGATGTTTTTTTGCCGTGAAAATCCCGCCCGTACCAGGAGGCCAATCCGCGCTGGCGAAAACCTTCGGAATGCGGCAGCGGCTGATACCACTTGCCAAATACTTTATAGGGTTTTGGATGACCGGGTTTGCTCGGCGGCGGGGGTTGAGAGGTGGGTGTGCTGCTCGCGCAAGCGTAGATAAAAAAAGCAAATAACGCGAAGATAAAGATAAAACGGTAACCAATCAACAATGTGCGCACACGTGCTATGCTTTCATAAGAGCATGTAAGGGCTTCGCCTCAATTGGAATGGCCGACTTCGCTCGCGACTGTGATTGCATCGGATTGCTTCGTCGCTTACTCCTCGCAATGCCACGAAAAGACTTTTTACGAGGTCATCAAGTTTTTTTTCGTCGTCTTTTGCGAACCGGCGGCTTTTTACGATCCAGGGCGATTTCAAGGACCTTAATCATCTTGTCGACAAAATGAAAGCGAACCTCCTTTTTAACCTTTGGAGGTATATCCTCCAGATCCTTCTGGTTCCATTCCGGCAGGATAATTTCCTTGATGCCGGCCCGATGCGCCGCCAGCACTTTTTCTTTGACACCGCCAACCGGCAGCACCTGCCCTCTTAAGGTAATCTCACCGGTCATGGCCAGATCCTTATTAATGGTCTTGTTGGACAACAATGACATCAACGCGGTCAGCATGGTGACGCCGGCCGAAGGCCCGTCTTTGGGTATCGCACCGGCGGGCACGTGAATATGCAGATCATGGGAATCAAAAAAGTCTTCATCGACTTTTAGTTTTTTGGCATTTGCGCGGATAAAACTCAAGGCGGCTATGGCCGATTCTTTCATCACATCCCCCAGCTGCCCGGTCAGGGTCAGGCCCTTTTTCCCTTTCATTGCGGTGGCTTCGATAAACAAAAGTTCGCCGCCGGTTGGCGTCCACGCCAGGCCGGTGGCGACGCCGGGTGTGGTCACTCTGGCCTTGGTTTCAGACGTAAACCGGATGGGGCCGAGGTACCCGTGGATATCGTCTACCTTGATGGTTACGGATCGGACCTTGCCGGCCGCAATCTTGCTGGCCACACCGCGGCAAACATTGGCGATTTCCCGTTCCAGATTACGCAGTCCGGCTTCGCGGGTGTAACCCGTGATAATTTGTGTAATGGCACCCTGGTTAAATTTTATCTGCTTGGCCTTGATGCCATGCTCATCCCGCTGACGGGGGATGAGGAAGCGGTTGGCGATTTTCAGCTTTTCATCCAGGGTGTATCCATGGAGCATCAAAACTTCCATCCGGTCCCGCAATGCCGGCGGTATGGTATCTAAGATGTTTGCGGTTGTGATGAACATGACTTTGGAGAGATCAAAAGGCACATCCAGATAATGATCGGTAAAAGAAAAATTCTGTTCAGGATCCAGCACTTCCAGAAGTGCGGAAGACGGGTCCCCACGAAAATCACTGCCGACCTTGTCAATTTCATCCAGCATAAAGACCGGATTATTGGATTCAGCCCGCCGCAGGCCCTGAATAATGCGTCCGGGAAGCGCTCCGACATAGGTGCGCCGGTGGCCTCTGATTTCGGCCTCGTCTCTGACGCCGCCCAGGGAAATACGGTGAAACTTGCGGCCCAGTGCACGCGCGATTGACTGCCCCAGTGATGTCTTTCCGGTCCCCGGAGGGCCCGCAAAACATAAAATGGGCCCTTTTGATTCGGGTTTCAATTTGCGGACCGCCAGGTATTCAATGATGCGCCGTTTGGGTTTCTCAAGCCCATAATGATCATCATCCAGGACTTTTTGTGCCTTTTTGATGTCAACATTATCCTCGGTGTTTTCATGCCACGGCAACGCGGTGATCCAATCCAGATAGGTTGACGCAACGGTATATTCGGCTGAAGACGGATGCATTCGTGACAGACGGTCCAGTTCACGCTCGGCTTCTTTACGGGCTTCGCTGGGGGAGATTTTTTTCCTCAATTTTAGCCCGGTATTCTTCAATTTCGACCTGGGTTTCATCCTGTTCGCCCAGTTCCTCTTTGATGGCTTTGAGCTGTTGCCTCAAATAATATTCTTTTTGACTCTTATCCATGTCCCCTTTGACCTGGCTCTGAATTTTATTTCCCAGTACAAGGACACTGAGCTGATGATTCACCAGACGGGTGACTTCTTTGAGACGGCCCTTCACATTCTGTATCTCAAGAACTTTTTGCTTTTCTTCCGAGTTGGAATTAATCGTAGAGGCAACCATATCCGCCAGGGTCCCGGCTTCCGGAATCGATTTTGCCATCTGGCCGATTTCCGGCGGCAGCCCCGGAGAAAGCTCCACGATGCGGCTAAATTGTTCGACCAGGTTGGACATCAGCGCTTCGGTTTCATCGTCCTTTACTTCTTTTTCTTGCAACAGCTCGATACGCGCGCGCAGATAAGGCCGGTTGTTTTCCCAGGACTTTATTTTGAAACGGTGCAGGCCCTGCACCAGAAGCTGGGTCCGATTGTCCTGAGTTTTGGCCATTTTCAAAATTAACGCACTGGTTCCGACCGGGGCCAGATCTTCGTGGTCAGGCTTAATGCCCTCTTCCGGTTTTTTGGATACCACCAGCCCGATGATCCGATTTTTAGCCATGGCTTCATCCACCAGCCGCACCGACTCACCCTGCATCACCACCAGCGGAAGCACCATTTTAGGAAACAGGGTGGCATCAAACAACGGCAGGATGGAAAGCAGTTCGGGAATTTTTTCGGTATCAATCTCGACCGGTGGTTTTTGATCAGGTTGATCCGTCATTATCACCTCCAGAAATGGTCGTAGGGTTTTTCATTTTCATAAAACCCAAAAAATATTTACGCATTTTATAAAAAAACTTTTTTCACCACGAAGGCACAAAGTTCACAAAGTGTCTTAAGTCTTTTTTAAGCGTTATTCTTTGTGCCCTTTGTGTCTTTGTGGTTTTTACCGGTATGGGTATGGCATGTTCGGGTTATGATCTAAATAAAAAAACATTTATTGCCTTCGATTTATCCATCTGATATCGGGATCTTATGGGATTTTTCAACCGGCATTTTTGCCAGTCGAATTTCGAGCAGGCCGTTTGTGTAGCCGGCAGATACAATTTCAGGATCAATGGGCGCAGGGAGATACAGAATTCTTTCGAAGCGACCGTATTGAATTTCGGCGAGCCGGTAGGTGGCGTCGGCAGTGCAATGCCGGGCAATCCGGTTACCCGCAATTTTAACGGCCTTGCTGCTGATTTCAATTTCCAGATCATCCTGATCCACTCCGGCGACCTCGGCAACGATAACGATCTCATCCGGCGTTTCGTTCATGTCCATCGGCGGTTTCCAGGTGCGTTCGGCAAGCGTGAAGGCCGGATTCATCGATCGAAACATATCTTCAATCGTTTTTTCCAGGTCAGAACCCAGATGACCAAAATCTTCGGCAATTCTAATTTTGATAAATTCCATCTCCGGCTCCTAGATTGTATGGAAATTTGTTTTAGTTCTCTTCCCTAAATTCCAGATCAAAATAACACCGATTATTTGCTTTGTAAAGCTTGACAAGAATGGAGGTGTGATTAAATTTCAATCGATATAAACAGTTTGTACAAGGAGGTTCAACCATGGCAATCGTAAAATGGGATCCATTCCGCGACGTAGCGGCCCTGCAGGACCGAATCAATCGAATCTTTAGCGAGTCTTTTGGACGCTCACGGGATATCGACGATGAGGTCGGTCTTTATGACTGGAGGCCCCCGGTTGATATTTATGAAACCGCCGATGGGATTGTTCTGAAAGTGGAGCTTCCCGGCGTTAACAAAGACGAGGTATCGGTTGAGGTTAAAGACAATGTGCTGACCCTCAAAGGGGAACGGATGCTGGATCCGGAAATTAAAGATGATGATTACTATCGCAAGGAAAGAAGTTTTGGTAAATTTAATCGGTCCTTCTCCCTGCAGGAGCCGATCAAACCTGATCTGATTAAAGCATCATTTAAAGACGGGGTTCTGACGGTAGAAATTCCCAGACTCGAGCAGGAAAAACCGAAACAGGTCACTGTCAATATTGATTAAATGCCATATGAATCAGCCATGGCCACCGAAAACAAGCGGAAATACAAACTTGTTATCGGTTCCCAGTACTTTCTGTATTTTGGTGTGCTGGGAATTTTTTTGCCCTTCTTCAACCTCTATTGCGACCATCTGGGATTCAGCGGCTTTCGCATCGGAATCCTATCCGGCAGTGCGTTCGGTAGCACTCGTTCTTTTCCCCCCCATCTGGGGCGCTCTGGCGGATCGCCTCAATGCCCGCCGCCCCATCTATATCCTGTGCAGCCTCTGCAGTGCCCTGATCTGGATGCTGTATCTTTTTACCGTTGATTTTTGGCCCATGCTGGTCATCACCATCTTTTACGGAATGTTCTATTCCCCGATCATTTCCTTTCTGGAAGCATTTACGATGGACATTCTGGGAAAAGAGAAAAAAAGTTACGGCCGAATCCGTGTCTGGGGATCCATCAGTTTCATTGTTGTCGTGCTTGCACTGGGTAAGATCATCGACTGGTATTCGGTGGAGATTATTGTCGTTCTTATCTTGGCCGGATCGTTGATGCTGTCGGTAATTTCCACGCAAATTCCCGGCATTCAGATCGCTAAAAAGAAGCGGTTGTCCGGAGCAGCCAAAAGTCTGCTGGAAAGACGTGTCCTGCTATTTCTGTTCTGTGCTTTTTTGATGCTCGTCAGCCACGGTGCCTATTACGGCTTTTTTTCGATTCATCTAAAAAATTTAGGCTACGGAAGTGCCTTTATTGGATTGACATGGGCATTGGCATCAACCGCAGAAATTCTGGTGATGATCCGATCGGGTCAAATATTTAACCGCTTTTCCATAGAGGCCGTCTTGATCTTCTCATTTATGGTTGCTGCTCTCAGGTGGTTCATTCTATCCTTTGCCCTGTCCCCGGGCGCAATTTTACTTTCTCAGGTTCTGCATGCGATAACCTACGGCACATTCCACATTGCCAGCATCCTGTATATCGATCGCCTGGCGCCGGATAAGGCCAAGACCCTGGGCCAGGCGGTAAACAATGCGGTCAGTTATGGTCTGGGCCTGATGGTGGGTTTCTTTTTTAGCGGCTATTTGTACGAAACTGCCGGACCCCTTGTCCTGTTTATCATCAGCTGCCTGATCGCACTATTTGGGGGCCTGCTTTTCTGGGGGGGAGTATATGCTGGACCGCAGACAGAAAGAAGGGATGCGGGCTAAGGATTAACGAGTTCAATTTCAACTCGTCGATTCAACCGTCTTCCATCCGCAGTTCTATTACTGGCGATAGTTTTTTGGGACCCATGACCAAAAGCCAATATTCTGGAGGACTCAACACCTTTTCCTACCAGATAGCTTTTAACCGCATTGGCCCTGATTTCAGAGATCATTTCATTGTAGGAGGCAGAACCGGTTGAATCCGAATAACCATTAAGTGTTATTTCAGCATTTGGATCCTTTATGAGAATTTCAAAAATCCGATCAAGTTTTTCAATTGCTTTTTCCGAAAGATCATTTGAATTTTGTTCGAAAAAAATCATGAAGGCCGAGTCAACGAGCATTTCAGCTAATTTCGGTGGCTTTTTTCCCTGTGCTTGACCCTCGAGGCTGGCAATGGATTCGGTAGGAGCAGTTTCTTCAACAGAATTATCATCAAGATCTTCTTCTATAATTTGCGTTTCAACCACTTCGCCGATTGCGGGCTCAATATCATCTTGCGCTAAATTTTCCGATGATTTTTCATCATCAATGGTACTCCGATTCAGCATTTCATTTATATAACTATGAATTTGCTCTGAAACCCTTTTATCCCAGACACCCAATGAACCGGTTCTAACAGAAACTTGCGTATGCTCCCGATCAATCCTTACAACCTCGATTGCAACCGGCGTGTCATCAGGGCGCTTGGCTTTAATTTCGGTTTTTAATTCATCTGCCAGGGTTTCAGATATGGGTATTTTTAATTCTTCCAAGGTCGCGCTGCTGGCCCGAACGGTGTCATGATATTCCGATTCATAAGTTTTTGTCAGCTTGCCGTTAAAATAAGCGAAGGCGCCGGCGCCGACGGCACCAATTCCAATCACAGCAAGCGCGCAACCATAAAGGCCAAAGAAGCAGAAAAGCGATAAAAATACATTAAGATTTAGAATTTTTTGTTTCATCATTTAATTAAAAATCGGACCTAAAATTCAAAGCTCACAATTTATACATCTTACCAATAGTGCAAGTTTGGTAAAGTATATATATACAGATTTTTAATGGATACTGCAAGACTCACATTACAAGGTTTCAGGTGACAGGAAACAGATGACGGAGGACAGAAAACAGAAGTCAGATAGGGTAATTTCATTCTCCAGTTTTTACCATCTGTCTTCTGTCGTCTGACTTCTGTCCTCTCACTCCTGAAACCTGTATTTAATCTCCTTTAGATGGGAAAAAAACATACCGCAGCCAATGCAGCAAGGTATTTTCGCGCAGCAACTCCCGGTCCAGTTGATCAACTTCATAAAACAGGTTGGAAGATTTTGAAAACCATTGCTTGCGGGTCGTAAATGATTCTTCGGGGTCAAGATGCTTGACAACCTGAGCCGGATTTCCGGCAGCAATGCAATTGGCGGGTATGGAATTAACCACCACTGCCCCGGCGCCAACGATACTGTTTTCGCCGATGGTAACCCCTTTACAGACAATGGCGCTGTCGCCCACCCAAACGTTATTTGCAATGTTTACCGGATCGGTTTTGCCGAAGGCAATCCGGTTATAGATATCATGCCAATCGGAATCGCTAACATAAGCGCCGCCGGCAATCATACAGTTGTCACCGATATTGATTGCAGATGCTGAACTAATTCTTGCTCCCGGACACAAAAGGGCATAATCTCCGATCCGAATTCGTCCGTTGACCTGCTTGTCGGCCCAAACAGACAGCCGCACCCGGTTGTCCGAAGCCGCAATAATGGAGACATAATCACCGATATCTATGGGGGCGCCGAACACTTCCACATACCAGGGTTTAACAATTGTCGGGGCTTTGCCAAGGGAGGTAAAATGCGGCCGCAAAAAATGCCGGGTATAAAATCTTTGAAACTTCGATAGCGCTCTTTTTAAAAAATACGGCCGGTGATCTTTGCGCAAGGAATTCTATCCTTATTCGGGATTGACTAACGGCGACATCTCCGGGTTCGCCCAGAATCGATGGCTGAACAGCACACTTGCAGGTGTTAAGTTGTAGATCGCATCCGCGGCAATCAACGCCGCCGCGTTGGTCCAGGTAATTTTATCCTGCGGCCATATGACCAGATCCGGGCAGGTAAATCCGCACCAGTAGGATCCGTCTTCATACCGTCGATCACAGATCCAATTGAACACAATTCCGGCCAGTTCATGGTTCCCCATGCCCGCCAGCGCCAGCGTCAGCTCCGATGTCTCGGCAATGGTAACCCAGGGTTTATCCGATACACATCGCACGCCCCGATCTTCAACCACAAATTTTTTCCAGTATTTATCAAGCCGCTTTTGGGCGTCATCTCCGGTAATAACACCGGCCAGAATCGGATAAAACCAATCCATAGAATAGCGAAATTTGGTCATATTAAACAAATAGGGTTTATGTTTTATGGCCTCAGCCAGCTTAGTTAGGGCAATTTCCCAGGGCGCCATGCAAAACCCCAGTATTTTTGCAATCGCCAGCGCGCACCTAATGCTCATGCAAATCGAACTGGATCCCGTTAAAAGCGCCATGCGGTCAACATTGCCTGCGGGGCTTATGGCCCAGTTGATTTCACCGTTGGGTGTTTGCAGGCTCAAGGCAAACTCAATGGCCTTTGAAAGTGTCGGCCACATTTCTTTTAAAAACACCGTATCCTTTGTTATCAAATAGTAGTGCAGCACACCGACCGCAATGTAGGAAGACAAATTAGCATCGCGGGTTTTATCTTCCGCAACACCTTGGCGGTATGCTGTGTACCAGCTGCCATCATCCAGCTGCATGCCGGCCAACCATTCAAAGGCCCGTTTGGCTTCGCCAAGGTAGCCCCCCACACTGAGGCCCATAGCGGATTCTACATGATCCCAGGGGTCTGTTTTTTGACCCTCACACCAGGGTATTTCCCCATCAGGTCTCTGGGTCTCGGCAATAAAAGACGCTGCTTGAGCAACTCCAATGGAGAAAACCGGGGCCTGACTGCTTCCGGATAATTTAATATCCATCAAAAACCATACCTCTCTTTTCCAATTAGTAAGGGAGAATTCATACAAGGGAATCCGCGCTTATGCAAGAAGAATATGATGGAGTGTTCGATATGAAAGCCTGCGACTCGTGCAAAATTCAGCGTATGATACCTGAATTTTTGTAAACCATTCTTTGCGCTTTCACGTCTTTACAGCCAGAACGTGTAACAGCTGTGGACAATAATATTGAGAGCCAGTATGATTAAAATGATTCCCTGAAGCATTGTTCTCATGTGCAGATTAACTAGCTGATACTAAACAATGACTCCGTCAACTCATAATGTGTCTGGCTCGAAAACCTCTGGCGATCAAATGACAGACCTTGTCATCCAGGCCAGAGATGGAAACCGCTTTGCCTTTAATCAAATAATTGATCGCTATCAAGGAGACATATATCGCATGATTTTCTACCGCATACGCGCCCGAATGGATGCTGAAGACCTTACCCAGGACGTATTCATTCGGGTCTATCGCAATATTTCCCGAATCCGGGAGCCGCGTAAATTTCGCAGCTGGCTGTTCACGATTGCAGTAAACCGGGTGAATGACTATCTACGCAAAAAAAAAGTCAGATCCATATTTAAATCTTCCGATGAAGGCACCGAATTCCAACCGGATGCGACTCAGTTTCGGGATCAACCCGAGGCACTGGAACAGGTTCTTAAAGAAGATTTCTGGCGGCAGGTCGGACAGATCCTAAAGAAACTATCCCGTATGGAACGAGAAGTATTCTTGCTGCGGTTTCTGGACAATTTAAATCTAAATGAAATCGCCCAAACACTGAAGAAAAGTGAAAGCACTGTTAAAACCCATTTGTACCGGGCTTTGGCAAAATTCAAGAAAGAAAAAGAGTTACGTCAATTTCTTCAGGAGGACCTAACATGAGTATCCATAACCCTAACGAGCCCCACCTGGCAGAAGACAACATTCTGCAGGCGGTCATTGATGACACCGATCTGTCCCCGCTGCAGCAGCAGCACCTGGAGAAATGTTCCCGATGTCGCTTACGCAAGGAGCGCCTTGAAAATGAATTGACACAGCTGGGGCAACTGGCTGAGCGCTATGCCCCTGAACCGCAGAGGCGCGTTACAGTGGCGGATGACAAAGTGAGATCGCCTTTTTTAAACAGAAGATTTGCCTTTAGCGCTGCAGCCGTTGCGGCTGTCATTATCGTTGTGTGGGCAACGTTTTTGATTCGAAGTCAACAACAAGGTAGTATTGGAAATTTAGCTCAAAACATGGTAGAAGCAGAAAGACTGATGACGGAGATAAATGTGCTGGTGGAAAACGCATTGCCACAGGTCTACCTGGATATCGTGGGAGAAACCAATTTGAACCTGGATGAAGATTTCATGGATTTTCTTATTCCGACCACTGACGATGCCCCTCGAATCTCCGCATTAGCCAAGAAAGGATCAATATTATGTTAAAAAAGGGCTGGGTTGGCATACTGCTGATTTTTATGATCGGCCTGCCTGACTGCGCCGCCGGTCAGAATGTACCTTCCGGGAAGTGGTGGTATAACCAAAAGGTGGTTCAAAATCTCAATCTGACTCAAAAAGAGGTTCGCCAGCTGGATCAGCTGTATGTAGACAGCCACCGCAAGCTCCTTAAATTAAAAAATGCGGTGGAGCGTGAACAGTTTGAACTCGATACCCTGCTGGGGAAAAAAACGGTCGATGACGCCAAAGTTCGCAAACAATTCGAGCGCCTCGAGCGCGCACGCACTGATCTGGCCAACGAGCGCCTGGGATTTGTTATGCGTGTCAGAGAAATTATCGGCGCCGACCGGTTCCAGCAACTGAAGGCGTCCTATAAAAAATGGCGTTGAGATGGCATCGCCCGAAAAGCCCCTTCCAAGGTTATCATTGGAACCCGGAAGCGCTTTCCATCCGCTTTTTTTCACGCTTGACTTTCGCCCTTTCATTGTTTAACTTACCTTGCATACTCGGAATACATCAGATTTTTATTTGAACCAGACTTTTTGTTTTAGTTGGATGCAGTGGATCACAACCGGGCCCTAAAAATGGGCAGCAAACTTTCCTTTCTTTAAGCATCAACATAGTTTCAGATTTATCCTCTAGTATTAACCCTAAATGTTTGTGTGCTATGGAGGATCTGATGATAAGAGGTTATTTCAAATTACGCGTTTAAAGCCTCCAGCGGAATTTTACGTTCCCTTGGAGGCTTTTTATTTAAGCCCCCAAAAACTTCAAGGGGTGAAAACCTTGGCGCGGCAGAGCGGCGAATTTCAAACAACCCGCCGACTGCCGAAGAAACCGATTAACCGACATCGTGTTTAAAGTTGCATGAAAGGAGGAAAAAATGAGCGAGAGTGTTTACAAAATCATCAGACTGGTAGGAAGTAGTCCCACTTCCTGGGAGGAAGCCGCTAAAAATGCAGTGGAAACTGCGGGTAAGAGCCTGAGAAATTTAAGGATTGCGGAAATTCAAAAACTGGATCTTAAAGTTGAAGACGGCAAAGTCGTCGCTTACCGCGCCCTGGTGAATCTCTCATTTAAATATGGCGGCGAAGGTTAAAGAAACTCAATGCGATCATACGATAAATGATCGAATTGAGCTCAAACCAATCATCGGTTAAAGATAAACCTCCAAAATGAAAAGAAAATACTTCTTTTTGGAGGTTTATTACTTTTAACATTACATTCCATTATTCCATGTAAGCGGCATAAAACCCGTGTCGTTAAAAGCGGCATGATCTCAATATATTATAGAAAATATGAGAAGTTGAATTATGGCCGGTACCTGCGAACATTATGAAAACCATCTCGCCCATTATTATGCCTGGATTTCGGGGGGCGTTGACCTAAAAATTGAAGAGAATCGAAAATTTTTCGTCGATCACAGCATTCAGCCGATTCGCTCGGGCCTGGCATTTGATCTGGGTGCCGGTTGCGGTTTCCAATCCGTTCCGCTGGCCCAATTGGGTTTTCGGGTCGTGGCGCTGGATTTGAGCGCCAAAATGCTGGCGCAATTACAGGAAAATGCTAAAAACCTGCCGATCGAAACGATCTGTGATGATTTGTCCAATTTCACCAATTATGAACGCGGCAATATCGAGCTGGTGGTGTGCATGGGAGATACACTGACCCACCTGGACGCTTTTAAAAGGGTTCAAGCCCTGCTGGATAAGGTATTTTCGCGCTGGAGACCGGTGGCTGTCTGGTTCTATCGTTTCGAAATCTGTCTCAGGAACTGGTGGAACTGGACCGATTTATTCCCGTCAGAAGCAATGAAACCACCATTTTCACCTGTTTTCTTGAATTTGAAAAAACCATTGTAAAGGTACACGATATTATTTATGAAAAAATGGGACACCCAATGGATACTGAAAAAAAGCGTTTATCAAAAACTGCGCATTTCCCCGGATTGGACTCAAAAGTATCTGCAAGAAATTGGATTTACGATTGAATTTTATGACGAACAAAATGGGATGATCTTTATCATTGCGCGAAAAGATTAGACCTTTGAGGTAAGGACAGCCAAGCCTGGCAGTATCAAGGGATTGGGACCTTTTCATTAATTTTTGCGAACCATTCCGAATATGATGAACTTTGTTCAATACTTTTTGCTGATCATCTATCTTTCCGCCTTAATGGCGCTTTTCACCTATGGCATGAATTGCTGGTTTCTCATGCTGATGTACCGTCTGAATTACCCGAAAGCGGCCCAAAAACATCAACAAGTCAAAGACTCGTTTTATCAAAACGTTCCTGCCCGGGAGTGGCCCCACGTTACGATCCAGCTGCCGATTTACAACGAACGTTATGTGGTCGAGCGTCTGATCGAATCGGTTTGCAGAATCGACTACCCCAGGAATTTGCTGGAAGTGCAGGTTCTCGACGATTCAAGCGATGATACCGTGCAGATTGCCAGAGCCCTGGTCGCAAAAATGAAAGCCGCAGGTGTTGATATTGCCTATGTCAATCGGGCAGACCGCCGTGGCTTTAAAGCCGGTGCACTGAAAGAGGGGCTTAAAACCGCCAAAGGTTCGCTGCTGGCTGTTTTTGACGCTGATTTTATCCCCGATCCGGACTTTCTGATGGAATCGGTTCCCTATTTTCAAGATCCCCAGATCGGTATGCTGCAAGCCCGCTGGGGTCATATCAACAGTGATTTTTCTTTACTGACCCGCGCGCAATCCATCGGGATTGACGGCCATTTTGGCGTGGAACAGGCCTCGCGGTCCTGGAGCGGGTTTTTTATGAACTTCAACGGCACCGCGGGTGTCTGGCGTAAAAAAACCATCCAGGACGCCGGCGGCTGGCAGGCCGACACCCTCACCGAAGACCTGGATCTGAGCTACAGAGCCCAGTTAAAAGGGTGGAAACTGAAGTTTGCATCGCAGGTGGTTTGTGCGGGCGAGATCCCGGTAACGATTAACGCTTTTAAATCCCAGCAACATCGCTGGGCCAAGGGTTCGATTCAAACCGCCAAAAAAAACCTGGGCAAGCTCTTTAAGTCGGATGTATCGTGGCTCGTAAAGGTTCAGGCTTTTTTGCATCTCACCCACTATATGGTCCATCCCATGATGCTGCTGGTGGTTCTGACTTCGGTTCCCATGCTTTACACCCAGTGGTTTTTTGACAGCCTGGCGTATCCGATTATGATTTTCACGCTATTGTGTCTGGCGACGTTCGGCCCCACGTCCCTGTACCTTTTTTCCCAGCGCGTCCTATACCGTGACTGGAAAACCCGCATTAAATATTTGCCGTTTTTAATGTGTCTGGGGACCGGAATTGCGGTCAACAATACCAAAGCCGTGCTGGAGGCCCTGTTTAATATAAAAAGTGGGTTTATCCGAACCCCCAAATACGGGATCCAGAAAAAAGGCGAAAACTGGAAAAACAAACATTATGCAATTCCGCTTAATTCCATATCCATTCTCGAATTTTTTCTTGGGCTTTATTCCTTAACCGGGCTCCTGATGTTTCTCTTTTTCAGCAAGTACCTGATCAGCCCCTTCCTTTTGATTTATACTTGCGGATTCTTCTATGTGTTCTTTCTTTCGGTGAAACATGGATTTGGAAAAACCCCAGCAAACTAAATCATCCGCCGCCCCTTTCAAATCGCTTCAGATGGCCCTTGTCGGCCTGGGTATTGTGTCGGGTTTGCTCTATTTTTTTAATTTTCGACTTCAATCTTTTTTTTTGCAAAGTGGGCTGATCGGCAAAACCCGTATTCATTTCTATGTTTTTTTATTTTTGGCTATAAGCCTGCTTTACTTGATCGGCATTTATCTGATCTTTAGGCACCGGGCCATATGCGGAAATTCAAAAAGCCTGGTGTTTATCATTATCATCTTTGCGGTGATGTTCAGGGTTTTACTGGTGCCGGCTGCCCCTTCGGTGCTCTCTAAAGATATGTATCGATACATCTGGGATGGACGCGTGCAGCAAAACGGCATCAATCCTTACCAGCATCCGCCGGATGCAGACGAGCTGAAAAGTCTCCGCGATAAGAATGTATATCCGAATATCAATCGGAAATCCTACCCCACCCTTTATCCGGCCGGCGCACAGCTGTTTTTCCGGCTTTTCCACATCCTCGTCGGTGACAGTGTTTTGGGGTACAAGGGCTTGATGACGGTTTTTGATGTGCTGACCCTTTTTGTGCTGCTGGCGCTTCTGAGGGTTTCTGGGTTTGAAGAAACGCGGCTCATGGTTTACGCCTGGAATCCGCTGGTCATATTTGAAATCGCTTACAGCGGCCACCTGGAAGGCCTAACCGTATTCTGGATGGTCCTGGCCCTGTATCTGAATGCAAAAAATAAACAAACCCTGGGCGTCGCCGCCCTGGCGGTTTCAAGTGCAATCAAACTATATCCCGCTCTATTATTGCCGGCATTGTTGAACCGCGGCCAACGAATTAAAGGCAGCCTGGCCTTTAGCGTTTCAATTGTTTTGCTTTATCTGCCTTTTTTTGCTGCCGGGCGTAAGGTTTTGGGGTTTCTACCGATATATCTACAGAATCCGTATGAAAGTTTTAACCTGGGCCTGAAATATTTGATGATGCATCTACTGCCGCAGGTCGATTATTATCTGTTGAGCAAAATATTTTTGCTTGCTCTGGCAGCAGCCGGATTGTTTATTTTCCTTAAACCCAAACAAAAGGACCAGGCGATCCGATACGCTTACATATTGATGGGGTTGTTGATGGTGTTGATGCCCGCATCCCTGCATGCCTGGTATGTGATTATATTGGTCCCGTTTCTATGTTTTTATCCTGCGGCCGCCTGGTTGCTGTTTAGCTGTATGGTGACGCTGTCTTATTTAAAATATGTAACACCATCCGGCAGCATGCCGCCATCTGTGCTGTTGCTGCAATACGGCCTATTGTTTGTATTGCTGGCCGGCGGCTATATCTTCAGACGGGCCACTTATAAGAACCGGAAGATCACCCTATCCCTCAGACAAAAGCAACCATATTTTTTAGAGGATCATTCATGATAAAACATGCATATATTTTAATACTTTTTAGCCTGATCATGGTACCGAGAGCTTCAGCCATAACCTTTGACCATTCGCAATTTGATCAAGTACTGAAAGCCTATGTAGACGATCAGGGGTTGGTGGATTATCGCGCAATTGCTAAAGATACGCGCTTTCAGAATTACATGGAACTGCTGAAATCGGCCAGGACCGATGAGATGACCATCGACGGCCGGCTGGCCTTCTGGATCAATGCTTACAATGCCGTGACCATCGACAAGGTCTTCAAATGGAAACCAAAGAAAAGCGTGCGTGAAACCGTGATTCCCGGCGATGTGGACATCCACCAAGTTTTTTACGAGCCGGGAACATATCGTGGCCGGCAAACAATTGAGTCAGGACGATATCGAACACGAGATTCTGCGCAAACAGCTGCAAGATCCCCGCATCCACTTCGCCATTGTATGCGCGTCTTCCAGCTGCCCGAAATTGGCCCGTTTTGCGTTCAGCGAAGAACATGTTCAGCGCCAGTTGGAGGACGAAACACGCAAATATATGAACTCCGACCGGGGCACCCGCATTGATTATGCCGAAAATACCCTCTACCTTTCAAAAATATTTGACTGGTTTGCCGGTGATTTTAAAAACAAGTCCGGATCCGTTCTGGCGTTCATTAAACCGTATCTTGACCCGGATGCCATGGCTTTTCTGGAGCGCAAACCCAAAATCGGCTACATCCGTTACAACTGGGCATTGAATGCCAAGAAACCGTTGCGATTTAAGGCGCCGATAAAAGGGCCTTGATGGCAGGAGGCAGAGAACAGATGTCAGAGGCAGAGGACAGACAGAGGACAGAGGCAGTCTATCAGGTTTCAGGTTTCGGGTGTCAGGTGTCAGGAAACAGAAGACAGAGGACAGAAGGCAGTCTATCAGGTTTCA
>PVMK01131322.1_pt1 | contig 17375 bp, 16 predicted proteins | sample 1853481 | NCBI WGS metagenome assembly PVMK01 (sample SAMN08533507, study PRJNA380276) | Marine sediment metagenome, whole genome shotgun sequencing project.
GATAGAAATGGCATCTATCGCTTGGTGATATGGTATGGAAGTATCTTAGAAAATTCATCGTATTGATATTTGGAGGTTATTGCAGATATCGCAGATTTGCAGCTTGATCTTAAAACCCAATAGGTTTTAGTGAACATAAAAAAGAAAGGTAATTGATTAAGTCCTGGTACCTGCGTTAATGATGTAAAATGGATTGAAATGCAGGCCTCACATCTAACAATTGGAGGCCTGCAGATAAACCGATCAAGCACTTTAAACAAATTGCCGTTTAATCAAATCCCATGACAATAGATTCAACTCTTCGGTTTTGCTGACGGCCCTCATCGGTGGCGTTGCTGGCAACCGGATCGGCTTTGCCGTACCACTGGGTGACGATCTGTCCGACACTCACATTGAATTTGTCGATCAGGTATGCTTCGACACTTTCAGCTCTTCGTCGTGCCAACCCAAGATTATACTCGGAAGGACCGGCACTGTCCGTGAAACCTGTCAAAACCACATACGTACCCGGATTATTTTTTAAAAATTCCCCCAGGATACTTAGCTTGTCATTATATTCGGAACGAACCTGAGCACTATCATAATCAAACAGAATATTATCGACTCTAATATCAGCGAGTCGATAGGTTGTTGTAAGAAATTCTTCGATTCTGGTCTCAATCATAAAAAGCGCTCCGGCTAAATACACCGGTTTTTCATACACTTGATCAAATGGAACAACCCGAGAACACTCGTTTATAGAAGCAACCGCTTTTAAGACATCTTTCTCCAGATCACCTTTAGCAGTGCTGATAACGTAAAAACAAACATTATACTTTTCAGCAAGTCCTCTTGCTATTTCCACCGGCTTCCTGGATCCTGGCATACGGCTATACATACCATCGGTGAATAAAAACACCACAGTTCGTCCGGAAAGTCCTGACAGTACCCCATCCAATTTTAGAAGCCCTTGCTGCATTAAAGTTGCTCCCGACGCCTTTGCCGGAAGTTGGTCGATGGCCGCAGCAAATTTATCCCGGTTATATTTCTGCATCATGTAAATGGGTTTAAAGGGTGTAAACAAGTATAACCCTGCATTGTATCCCAAATCCGGAAGTATCGCATTTCTATCTTTTAATAACTTTTTGGCAGCATCTAATGATGTCAGACCGGTATCTTTAAATGGTTCTTTCATGGAACTTGAACTATCAAACATTACGATAAAATTGTCTGCCGTTTTAATCAGTTCTTTTGTTATAATAACACCAGGTACCTTTTCTTTTTCGACAACAGCTTCAACTGCAAAAGAAACGCTAACCATCATGCTTAAAAGAATAACCATCATTACAACAGACTTCAATTTATAACTTTTTCTCATATTCTACCTCCTAATGACGTTTAATAATATATATTCCATAACCCTGTGAAATGGATCTGCCCTGAAGGAGACAATAAAACTGCTAATCTCAAATTTATTATTTGAGGTTTTTCCCCGCCTTAAAAGTGACGACGTTTCTTCCCTTAATTTTAATCTTTTCACCTGTCTGTGGATTGCGTCCCATTCGGGTTTTCCGGTATACATTCTTAAATGTTCCAAAACCTACTAATGTTACTCTGCTGTTTCTTTTCTTCAGCCCTTTTTTAACACCGTCAAGAAATGATTCCATTGCTGCTTTTGCCGCAACCTTTGAAATACCCGCATCTTTAGCCATTTTTTCAACCAATTCTGCTTTTGTCATTTGTTTTTCCCCTTTTTCGATTTGAATTAAAATATAATGTCCTTTGTTGCATAGGCAGTTACTCAAACAAAATCAAAAAGTCAATAGGCAAAACCCCATTATTAAAGGGTTGGGGGGGATAGACAGCGTAGCTTCTAATAAATAGTGTTGATTTTAGAAATTATGGAAAATCCTATATATTGTGGTTCGCCCAAAATTAAAAAATTGCAGATACATTGAGAATATACCATGAAAACCGGAATTTTCAAAATCTTTGATACCTTTTGAGTATCGCATTAATTCGGAAGTTTGATAGTCGCACTTCATTGCAGAGTACCAGGTATCACAACCCGTAAAAATAAAAATGCGGAGCCTTTTCTGACCCTGCCTTAGATGTTTGTTTATTTAAAAAGGGTCTTATCTTTGGATTCAAATCAGAAGGGCATGCCAAAGACCAAACGTATTGCTGAAAACCCATCACCAAAACGATATCCAAGACCGACGCGTTCTATTTCAAAAAACCAAATTTTCCAGCTTGGAATCGAGCTAAAAGTGATTCCCAATTCCCATTGGGTATCAACCTCAATGGGAATTGTTTCCGAGTCGATCACTGTTACATCGTCAAAATAGTAATAATTAATAGCGTACAGACTAAGGTAGCCTGATTTGTTTAATAAGTTGAATCCAAGAGGAAACCTCATATCCAAGTAGGTACTAAATAATGGAACATTATCGCTATTATCATTGCCATCAGTGAAATAGCCATCGTTGCGCAATGTATTTCCGAACGTAAAATCAAGGTTTTTCCATCCGAAAAACACGTGATGTTTTATCCCCACTGAATAGAGGTATTGCAAATCACCACCGGATGTATTCTTGCCCAACCCAAAATTTAATAGCGGTATGAGAATCCAATTATCCCGAACCGGGATCTGCAATTCAATGCCGGGAACTATCGCTAAAACATCCAAATCGATATCTTTATCGGCAGTTTCGATATTGTAGACTCCAACAGTTAGGGGAAATTTAAGTTTTAACCCCCACTCATAATCTCTAAGATGTCTGGTAGTATAGGAAAATGGCAGTTTGTAAACATTGGCATTTTCTTGAGTGCCAATAGAAAAACCATCACCAAGGCCAACTTGAAAAGCCCAATTTATCGCATTGCTGTCATTGTCATTAGCATGTGCAATACCGGCAACTATATTGGCCATTATAAAAATCCAAAAAATATAGCCCAGGATACTCCAATTAATCCTTCTCAACACTAACCGCACTTTGAACAGGCATGGGAAAAACAACATCATAGACCCAGTTATAAATATAAGTATAGATAAGAAAAAACAGTACAAACCCTATGTCAGTGAGAAATGCTGTCCATAAGGTCATATCAAGCCACCATGCCACTACCGGAATAGTAAGGATCAGAAGGCTTGCCTCAAAAAGCATCGCATGAAACACCCGCATCCATGCGGAACGCACATTAACAGATCTACCCAACCGTACTAAAGCTAAATCAAAAATCAAATTGAAAACGTAATTCAGCCACATCGCAGTCAATGAAAGCACAATGCTTAACGCCCCTATCTGCGCAAGCCCTTTATCCAAAATCCATGAAACAAGAGGTGCACAGATACCATATGTTGGGTTCCACTTTTCAGTCTTCAATCCTTTGATACCTTTTGAGTATCACATTAATTCGGAAGGTTGATATCTGTAGATTATTGCAGACATCTCAGATTCAGCCAAATGCTGCATCCGTTGGAGATATCACCTGTTTAAGATCTGATCCTTGCACCACAGTATCTTGTATATCTATACAAATTAGAAAAGCGTGGACTTTTAATGAAAACCCACGCTTTCTTTTAAACCTTTTATAGATAATCAGATAATAATTCTTCTCAGCTATTCTTTAAGCGCGCTAATCCAGGCCCATAACAATAGACTCAACCCGTCTGTTTTGCTGTTGGCCATCTTCAGTGCTGTTGCTGGCAATCGGATCTTTCCTGCCATACCACTGGGTGATGATTCTACCGATACTCAAACCCGCGTATTTGGTCAGGTATTCTTGGACACTTTCGGCTCTGCGCCTGGAAAGCTGAAGGTTATATTCATCTGATCCGGTACCGTCGGTATATCCCGAAAGAACAACATACGTTTTAGGATGCTCTCGTAAAAAATCTCCCAGTTTGTTCACTTCCTCATAGAACCCAGACGGTATTGCTGAACTGTTAAAATCAAACTGGATGTTGTCGACTTTGAAATCGGCAAGATAATCAATAGTCTCGATGGTTTCGATGGTTTTAACATCAATTTCATAAAGGGCTCCGGTCAAGTATTCCGGTCTTCCCAGTAAATAATCGAACGGAACGACGCGTGAGCATTCGTTAATCGATGCCACAGTTTTCAATATCTCTTTCTGATGCGCTGCCTTGGCAGTACTGATAACATAAAAGCAGACATCGTGTTTCCCGGCAAGTTCTCTGGCTACTTCCACCGGCTTCTTCATCCCGGGAGTGGGCTTATAGTAGCCGTCGGTAAAGAGAAACACCACCGTTTTCCCTGAAAGCCCTGGCAAAACGCCTCGAAGTCCACGCATTCCTTCCATCATCAACGTCGGTCCACCGGCTTTTGCCGGCAGTTGTTCAAGGGCAGCAGCAAATTTTTGGCGGTCATATTTCTGGACCATGTAGACTGGCTTGAAATTTGAAAGCAAATATAACCCGGCATTGTATCCCAAATCCGGCAGGGTTTCATTTTTTTCCTTAAGGATTTCCTTGGCGGCCGCTAACTTTGTCATGCTGGTATTCCGGTAGGTATCATTCATAGAGCTGGATGAATCAAACAAAATAATAAAATTATCCGCCGTTTTTACAATTTCTGCTTCTTGTGCAGTGGTCGTAACTGTATCTTGCTCTATGACCTTTTCGGCGGCCATCACATGGGTCGCAGTAAAACCGAGAAACACCAGACTAATAACACTTAAAATTATAAACAACTTTCTCATTGACCTACCTCCTTTTGTTTTGGTTTAGGTTAAATAAATCCTATTTTTGATAGTTGTCAATAGATCTATATCCAACGACGTTTTACTTTCCACCTGCAGCCTTGGCCACGCTTGTACGCAAAGCCTTCGATCCGGAGTTGCTGACAGAATCCTTTACAATAATATCGACGGGGCTAACTGCTTTGCCGTAATAAGCTTCATTCCATTTATCCTTCGTCTTGATGACAGAGCCATCCAATGATAAACCCGCATAAGCGCCTTTCGTTCTCGAAAAGGAAACAATATCAGCCACGATATTCGATTTTGCACCTGCACCCACCGGCCCAACAGCAATGGATGTATCACCCCCGAGCTTAAAAGAAGAGGCAAACAAGGCATCCACGGCCTTTTGAGTCCTCACCATCATAATAACTTCCGCCGCCTCGGCACCGATCTGAAGTCCAAAGCTTCCAGAACCAAGGGTGTAAAACGCTGGTTGGCTCCATTGTCCCGTTTTATGGTTTTTGACAATGAGTACACCGCTTCCCCCGGATCCCCCAATAACGAATCCAGCCTTCAGCAAACTGGGAACGATGATCAATCCTTTGGCCTGGTTCAGGTTTTCTTTTAACCATGAGTAGTCTTTATCCTTCATAAAACTTTCAAATGTTGCACGCGCATTATCCACAAGGCCTTGTTGCTCAATGGGCTCGGCCGCTATTGCAGTGATGGTAAATCCGAAAACCATAGTGCTGATAATGACTGTAAATAGAACGTTTAATAATCTCTTGCTTGTGTTTTTCATTGGTTACCTCCTTGTTAATATAATAGTATGAAAAATTAATATAAACAGCTTAAAATTACCCCGAGAAATTCAAGTAAAACTTGCTTACCATATTTATGATTGGCTTAAAATAACAATCTATTTCGGAATGTAAACGAGGTGTATTAAATAAAAAACTTTATTCTGATTCAATATTTTGTGTGAAAAAAGTTGTGATTTCTCGCAATGCACTAAGCTATCTTAATCAGCAAATATTTAGACGACACCTTTTGGGTATCACATTAATTCAGAGAGTTGATAGTCGTATTTTATTGCAGATATCGCAGGTTCAGCCAAATGCTACATACGTTGGAGATATCAAATGAAACCAGTGACCGGCAAGTGGTAAAGGCTTCGATCTCCGTTACGTTATCTCTATATTCTCCGCCACGACGGCATCGTCATTCACCGGGCCACTGACCCGGTTGATGTCAGTGTGTTGGAAGAACTCGACCCAGACATGCCAGACATGCCTGATTTTAACGTCTCCACCCGTTTGAGTTGTCCTTGATCGGATTTGCCGAAGAAATCGATCTGCGTCACGGGGAGACCGCTTTCATTGTACCAGACCCCGACACTTTCGTATTTTGGGTCATAGGAAACGACGATGTCCCGGCCTCCGATCGTGGCGTTGATCAGGCCATTGTTTTCCCCGATGAAATCGTCGGTGTAACAGACCGCATCCTCCCCGATATTCACACCCCAAACATAAGTCTTGTTGGGTAGCCGGTCGTCATAATGGGTCATGTTGTTCATCAACGGTTTCGCCTCGTTATGCTGCCGGACAATCCCCGATGTGAAGGCGGTATCCATGGCCATGTCGAACAGGCGCACCAGCGGGTTTGCGGACGGTTTGTTCAGAAAAACGGTTCCGTCGGGATAGGCCTTTTGAAACCCTCGAAAAGTCATTCGAAAGGTGGGCCAGGGTTTCATAGCAGGGCCGGCCTTGCCATCTTTCTCACGGTACCCGTAGATGTGCTGGATAGGCTCACCGGTGGTGTTGTCACGCAAGATCAAGTTGTTGCCGTGCTGGGCCAACACCTCCAGGTCCACCTTCTTACCTTCAATCTCGGGAGTGTAACCGATACCCAGATTGGCCATCGCGCAATAGGTCATTACCACGTTCTCGCCATTCAGCCCTTCTTTATTTCCGGCCAGATGCGGGCGCAAGATTTGGCTATCAGGATGGGCGCGGGCGACACCGTCCTTCTCGATTACGACCACGCTGCTGGACGGGCTGACCAGCTCTTTAGCCTCGTCAATGCTGTAATACTTCGCCGTACTCATTTGGTTGCGCAGGCCCAGATGCACATAAATCCACGGAAAGCCGTAGAGCACACCCACCAATAAAAGTGCCGGCCAGAACAACCATGCTGTACCTCCGTCTAATGCAAAATACGCCAAAGCCATCAGCGCCGTAGCGCCAAGACCGACAGCCAATAATCGATTTCATTGCGGATGAAGCGGATCATGTGTTTGCGTTTCACCCGCATGAACATCTGGCTGACATCGCCAAGATCCCGGAAATATGCAAATCCAATTACGACTGCAAAGACGATTCCAATTAAAAAAAGTGTGTTTCCCAGCATTACATATCTCCTTTTCCAACCATCGGGTCGATTTGTGATGCTAAATGAAATTTAAATCGGATAAAGTATCTATCGCACCCGAGGGCGCTTCAATGAGACAATACCCTTGGATGAGAATCTGTTCATGCCGCAGCAAAACAGAGGTGTTGCGATGCTATTATTGTCTGTAACATACGACTTGTGTTATTTGTTTATTAACAGATTGGAATAATTACTCTTTTTTAAATAATCGGTGAAAAACAAGCAATTTGCGCCACAGTTTCAATAAAATAGTGTGTTGGTTTTGTAGAGTCAAGTATTTCGGATATTATATTGGTGGTTATCTTTTTTTTATTGCAGATATCTGCAACCAAGGCAGTTGCCGATCTGATGGGGATTGCATAAACCTTTGAGGTGCGGTAGTGACCTTGTAGTTATTTCGATTCGAATCCGGGAGGTGATTTTTCCCATGGGTATCCGTTTTTGGCCATCTGATAGCCCAAAGCAAACAATTTGCCCATGTACTCAGGATCGAACTCTTCTTTCGGCTTTTCATTAAAATCAGAAGGAATGAAAGCTACGTTGTAATCCATGCCGTCTCGCTGGGCACTCAGGTAGATCCGGTAGAGATCACCGATCCCCTGTGTTCGAATTAGCGAGGAGATGCTACGGTTCAAGATGGGAAATATCTTGGGCTTAACGGTTTTCCAATCCGGATCGATGCGCGAGTTCCGAATGACATATATCCGAGATTTTCCTTTCAAGCCGACTTGCCTCATTGCCCATCGCATATCCAGTGAAGCAGGGTAGAGAAACACCTGAGACGACGTTCCTCCGTCTACGTGGATTTCGTCGTAGCGGTGACCGTCGGCTTCCACTTTGATGTATACTGGTGTGAATGCACCGGGTATCGAGGCTGAAGCCACCATGATGTCGCGAACCAACTGCAGGGCGTTGGGAGCGCCGCTTTTAGCGATCACCCCAATGTTCCAGATAACCGGGCGCTCGGCATCCAAGTTGGTTGTGCCGATGAATAAACGCCGGCCTTTGTCATGTTCGACGACAATTTCTTCAAGCATCTTCACGTCAATAACATCTTCCAGCAATTCCCGCAGCGGTTTTGTATCGGCTGCAGAATCGGCCGTTAGGATCGAGAACAGTGAGCGCTTCTCCAGGATGTCTTTTGTGGATGTGGTGGTGTAAAGTTTCTTTAGTTTTCCATCATACTTTGGGCCAAGAAAGGCAAACGGTGCAATGAGCGCGCCAGTACTAATACCGGTGACGAACCTGAAGTCCGGCCGATTGCCAGCTTCTGTCCATCCAACCAGCAGACCAGCACCAAAAGCACCGTTAGCACCACCACCGGAAATCGCCAAGTAATCTACCGGCTCGTATTTCGCTTCCGGTTCTTTTTCTCGGACTTGTTCTTTGATCTCGGCAATTCTTTCCTGAATTCCAGGTGGTATCGTATCTCCCCAGACTCGAGCATTGGGGATATAGGGTATCTGGGCAATGTCTCCGTAGGCTTCTGGCAAAGGGTTGCGTTTATGGCTTGTGGCACAGCCTGACATCAGCAAAGCTGACAGGATAAAGATAATGATTAAAATTTTTCTGTTGGTCTTCATGATGCCCATCCATTCCGAGTTAGTTTATTTATGAACACAAGACACAAGCCTCAGTGGATTGCAGTATGATATTTCCTGAATGACCCTATCACCAATGTATGCTTCTTCCTATTGTACTCACTTATAGATACCGGACTTATGGTATTGGATGCAATCGATAGTCCTCAATCGAAAATAAATAAAGCAGGTAGTCGGGTAGCCGGGGATTGTCACCAACCCCCAGCCCCCTAAGAACCGTGTAAGCAAGTTTCCCTGCGCACTGGCTCAAGCACTTCAAAAGGTCAATTCGTGTATGAAATGACCCGGATGCTCTGATGAACAGCCTTTGCGATACGGATCTTTAGCTCCTTCACCTTCTTTCTAACCTTTTTCCAATTAATTTTATTCCAGTTGAGTTTCCGGCGGGATGACGCATGGATATTTTCATTAAGAAAACTCCTCATTTGCTTTTCCTCCTTCAGAAGTTCTGCAAATTTTCTCGCAATGAAGCACCCGTCGGAAGTCTGCACCCTTTCAGGTTAGGAGATCACTCCCTATCCAACCGATTACAGGTTGGCATTCGCTTTCTCCGACATCCTTTACCCACTTACCCATCAGCTTCCCTTGCAGGTCGCTTTCCACCTGATAGTGGAGATAGTTGGGCTTACCAAGTTCCGTTCATTCAACTCAACGACTTAGGGCTTGCCTTTCCGCCGGGGGAATACTGGACTGCGTAGCTGAAATATAGAGCCAGCTATCCATACCCCTTACCTTTTGGTTCAAGCCTGTCAGCACCTTTGGCTTGCTCCACATAACGACGTTTCTCAGCAATTCACGTATGTTGCCCATATCGTCATTCATAGCTCCCATCCGAATTGGTGCTATCAGAATTGAGTTTCCCTCACGGGTCGCTCTTTCAGCGGTTAGCTGAGGGCTACATTGTCCCCTGAGCTTCACACCCAGTCGTTACCAACTACGCATGTCAGGGTAGGAAACTACTGGCAGTACAGTAGGTCAACTCGCAGGTTGACAATTAAATGAGCGACTTCTTGTCGCACCTATATTTTGTGGCCTGCCTGCCACCTCAGAAATTTCATGTTACTTGCCAAAACCAAAGGTCAAAGCATCTCAATTTTCAGTACATATATCGTATTTGTTATAAAAATGCAAAAAAGGCAAACCTCCGAAAAGCTGTTGTTAAACTTTTAATGGCATTTCTGCAGACCTCTGGATGAAGGGTTTTGATTAGAAGCGAAAAGAGATGACGCCGAAATATTGATAGCCTTCCACATCCACATCACCGACGGTATCGTTGAAGCTCAGGCCGGTTTTGGTTCCCCTTATACTTGCACCGATAATAAAATTTTCTGTAATAATGATATCGATTCCGGCACGGCCATACACACCAGCACTGAAACCTGAATCGGATTTTGTTTCAACCTGAGATGTCGCGGGATCCATTTCTTCAGTCTCCCGAGAGCCATAAATAAGTAGAGGACCGGCGCCTACATATAGCCTGAACCATTTGAGGGGTTGAAGGCTTGCATATCCACCAAAAAAATAATCAAAAAGAAACTGATTAACGTCTACTGAAATGGCGATGGTGCCCCCACCGCCGCCACCGGAGGCAGCATAAGCGCGAGTTTCGCTCTTCCAGTTAAACAGCCCTCCTGTTTCGATGCCGACTCGTGATATTTCGCCATAAAATGGCTTTTGCGCAGCAGCACCAAACAAAGTGACGTTGTAGTCACCATCGCTGACCCGTGGATCGTTGTTTGAAATAACCATTTCTCCTATCATGAATTGAAGTATCATCGGATGTTCAACTTCTTCGGCATAAGTTCTAATAGCGCTCGCTACAAATACAAAAAGAAGAGCCAAAGATAGCAAAACGGGTGTCTTCATGGATAACCTTCCGTAGACCTGGCAACTTTTAGGAAAATTGAGAATGCTTTATTGAAAATAACCCACACAAACCAGTCATAGCTTGAAAAAGAGCAGATATATTATGATTACAGACCTATGTGATACGATTTAGATATCATACAATTTTAGATAGTAGCGTATCATTGCAGATATCACCAACCATGCCAGTTCAAGTATTCGTATCGTAGTGTTGAATATCGAGATGCTATAGAATCGAGATTTGTGATTGTAAAAGGCCTCTGACAGTTCATTTTTTATCAAGATGTCAAGTCAAGTCCGTCTTGTCACAGTTTTAGGCTCGAAGATAAATATTCATCTCAGAACAGTGCCTTTTCCAACAGAGCATCCCGACCATATATATCCGCTCTAAAATTGACTTCTTCGTTCTCAGGGTTTACAATAACTGTTCTATACAAAATATAGATAGGGAAAGGTTTTTTAAGAGTTACTACTTTACGTTTCTCGCCCGCGATGGTCTCTTTCACCTTCTCTATGTCCCAACCATTTTTTTCGCCTCCGAGAACATAGGATGCCATCTCTGCGGGTCGGCTCAATCGGATACAACCGTGGCTGAATGCGCGTTTTGTCTTTTGGAAAAGACTATGTGACGGAGTATCGTGAAGATACACACTGAACTTGTTCGGGAAGACAAACTTCACTGTACCAAGGGCATTATGAGGACCTGGCTCCTGCCGAAGATGCCAGCGTGCAATATCTTTTCTCCCCACTTTTTCCCAGTCAATGGCTGTTGAATCCAGTTCCTTTGCATCCGGACCCCAGCTACTAAAAATGCGAATATTTTGCTCCTTAAGATAATGGGCGTTCTTTTTTAATTTTGGTAGCATTTCATTTTTGGCAATACTCACCGGGATATTCCAATAGGGATTGAATTCGACATATTTAATGGCGTCACTAAAAACCGGGGTTTTATGATACTCCTTTCCAACGATAACCCGCATTTTGATTTCAACATCGCCGGTTTTGGGTTTTATCCCTGCAGCGCTGAATCCGGCAATGTTTACAGCTATAACCCTCTCTCCCAATTGGCGTTTTATCCAGCGGTACCGCTCCATATTAATCACAATCTGGCGGATCTTTGTATCAACAGAGATATTCAATGTTGACAGAGTATTTTTGCCGATAATGCCATCAGGCTCAAGACCATGTCTCGACTGAAAGCGTTTGACCGCTTGTGCGGTTCTGTCATTGAATATTACTCCTTCTAAATCGTCGGATATGAGATCACCGGTGATTGTAAGTCTTTTCCGTATAAGTCTTACGCGCTCATCTTCCATGCCCGGCTTTAAAACTTTCCCTCAGGTATAGCCTCCCACTTTGCCTTCATCGCCTATACTCTTTGAGGGCCTTTCGAAGCTTACGGTATTGTAAGAACGGTGGAACCTGTTGCTCCAGGAAAGCCTGCATGTCCGAACCTGAAAGGGCCTGTTCCCTGAGGGAGTCATAATCTACTTCAACATCGCGCGCCGTTGCAAAAAGCTTGGGATCTATCTTTCGGGGTTCAATGCTTCCTTCCCTCATATCAGCCACATAACCACGCAATCCAAGGGTAAGAAGAATATCGAGACTTGTTAAGCCTTTCGCATCAGTACTCTTCCAGTGCTTTTGAATTTTATCTGTGAGATAGTGTTCGGGAATGAGCCCATGACTGTCAGCATCCTTGAGCGTTTCAAAAATCACCCTGGCTTGCTTCCCGGGACCGTGGGTGCCTACCCAAAAAGGCTTCAGGCCATTCTCATGATATATTTTCGAAAGTACTATATCTATGCTTTCAGCGTCCATTCCTTGTCCTTTAATGCCGAATTGCTTTGCGGGATGGTATTCGAGCTGTTCGATAAGCGCGGTTTGAAAATCCTCGGCACTAACAGCTAAAAGTTCTGTTGACCACAACATTGCAATAAAGACGACCATGCACCTGAAAATAATAGATCTTTGGTTAATATTAATCACGATATATCCTCATATTCTCATATATAATTCAAAAAGACGGAATAACCTCATAAAAATCCATCTGGCGGCAAGACGCAGTCAGGGTCACCTTTTGGGTTGTCTTCGAGATGGCCATTTTACAGCCCCTGCCGTTTTCATTCGTTATTTTGATCGAAGGGCTCGTTCAAAGATAACTTCACATTTTTTTCATCTTAGTTTCAATCAGTGTATTGTATGTAGGCGATGAAATGACTATTAAATTCTGTTATGAAACAACCGCGACTGTCACTGAAAATAAACATTCAGGATTCTACAGGCGGCGTAGGTATTACCCGCATGGTATCGTAGGCAAAATCCACATCATTAGCCCTGTTTACAGCCTCCAAGATTTGCCGATTAACCTTGTCCATCAACAGACGACGACGCTTTGGGTGGGCAAGAAACCGAAGTGTCAGTTCGACGCCGCTTCCGCCCGTCCGGGTGAAAACAACAGGGTTGGTGTTACGCACCTTGATGGCAAAATTCGTCATCATTTCCTCTATCTTATTAGCGGCCTGTCGTGCTGTGTTGGTGATTTCCTCGTTTACGGTAGCCTCCAGAATCAGTTTTTCAGCATGCTTCCAATTGCTTTCGAAGGTTACGGTATAGGTCATGCTGCACCACATGAAGGGATAACCTTTGGTATAATTGACAAGGGGCTTTTTAAATATGACACTGTTTGCAAAAAGGGTTAAGCCTCCCGTCCATCTGCCTCCGGTCTCACCTTTTGTGTCAATAGCGGAAACTTGAGAAAGAACCGTCACGAAGAGGCCGATATCCAATACTTCGCCGTATTGTTCGCCGACACGGATCCAGTCATGAACCCGGTACCCCTTTAAGCCTTGAATCAAAAACCAGGCAAAAAAGGACGATATCATCTCCTGTAGTGCTATTGCCATACCGATCACTGCTATCCCCACGCCGGTCATAAGATACGTAAAATCTCGAACGAATATGATGAGCAACCCAATCAGAACAACAAAAACCATTAGGATGGAAAGGCTGCTATTGAGGTAATAGCGCCGCTGAGGATCTTCGACACGGTTGCTCACAACTTTTCGCAAAAGCATCAATAGCATGACCACGGCAGCCATGAGAACGAACGATCTTAAAATATTTTTCTGCCATTTCTTGTATTTGGCTGTCTCTTCTGCAGCCTTGTCCGATTTGATGCGCTGATCGACTTTGGCAGCCACCAATTCCTGGCGCAGCTTAACCATGTTGTTTTCGAGCTCTCTCTGTTTCGCTATCAGATCCTGACGGCTTTGCAAAAGATCATTCCGCTGTTCGCTTGGTAGGTTTTGTTCATCGAGCTGTTCGCTGATCTTATCAATATCTTTAATGAGTCTTTTGTACTGTTCACTTAGAAGCTCCAACTTCTTGCGAAGTATTGTGACTCTTTTCTCTGCCAGCTCAGCTCCCTTCTCAGCTTGCTCGGCCTGAGCCTTTTTCTGTTTCGCATTTTTTAAAGGTGTTTTTTGTACATCGGTAGGTGCAGGTTCCTCTAAAAGCTCTGCAATCTCTCTTTCTATCCGATAACTTTCAACCGCCTGATTATAAAGCTGCTGGGTGGATGAGATCTTTTGCTTGACCGTAGATAACGCTTTTTCGGCAGCGCGTATGATGTCAGTGGCTTTCGTCTTTTTCGCCGCATCTCCGGACACTACGGCCTCTTTGAATAATATCTGAGCATCCTCTATCGATTGCTCAATCGCATTCTGTTCTTGTTTCAGGTGCTCCAATTCTTCAAGACGTGATGCCATCTCCCGCTCTGCTCGTGCGAGTTCCGATTCGAGTTCAGACGTTGCAGCTGCCGATTGATAAGACGGCACTTCCTGTGCCCACACTTCAAGCCTGCAGAACAAAACAAACACCAAAAGCATGCAAAACCTTAGCGTATTTAAAACTTTGATCTTATCGATATTTAGGGCAGATATTGCCTTAGAAGATAAAGCTAACATATTGCGGTTACTCCAAAAAATGAAGAACCCAGAATCTTTATGATAATCCACGCTCTTCATATATCATTTTTATAGTAAATCAATAGCCCTGTGCATTTAAAATCAAGTTCACCCTTAAAATCAATCCTCGGTAGCCTCAATCGACATATACTTGAACGTACTGACTGCCATCAGCCTGGTAGTAAGTCCCGCCACACTGTTGCAGCGTAGTTCCCTCGATGACCACCGTCGTGCAGCCTTTCGGCAAGGAGGCGACGTAGATGGTCGACCGGCGGATTACTCGCCGCGTCGTTCGGCGGCCGACACCGGCCACGCTGCCCGGCGTTGCCGGCCTGCCGAGCCTTGCCTCGGCTTCGCTGACGACAATTCCGCTTTGGAATCCGCCATCAACTAAAAGACAGGCGGCAAGCAAACTGAACCCAATTACGATTGTCCGAACCTTCACTCTTATCTTCATCACTGCACCCCCTTTATCATGAGTTCACCCATCTCGTTGACCTCTACCGTCTCAAATTTCCTGGCTCCCTCAGACGCCGAGAATTCGAACCGGTTGGCTTCGATCTGTGGCTTCGTGTTCCAGTCCCGAAACCGGACCGAGTATTGCGGCGCGCCAGTCATCCACTTGGTAGTAATGATGTACTTCATGGGCAGCGGTGCATCTCCAACCTGGACCCACAGCTGCCAGTCAGTTTTTTCTTGCCGGAATGCAAGGTTATGGCATTCGACCCCGTTCACATAGTCCGTGCCAAGATAGGTACTACTAACCACGCCGGAAGATAGGCTTATATGGGGGTCGGCATAAAAGAGATCCGTGCCTGGCAGATCAAGACCGATCTCGAGCTGTATAGTATTCAAGGCATCGTCGATGGTTCCGGGGCTTTCGATCTGCTTATAGACATTGAGGCCTTTGCCGTTAAGTGTCAGGGTCTTGCCGTTGAAAATAATCTCCATATTTGCAATCGCACCCTGGCGACTCATATAGAGCTTTCCCGGACGCTTAACAGCAAGCGCAGCTGAACTGCTGAACTGCAGCTTCTGACCCAATAGATCGATGACCTCGCTGTCGACATCGGCGCTTACGGTGAACGCCGGTAATCCACCGAGATAGGTCGACATCGACTTCAGGATCTTGTCGGCATCGGGATCCACGCCGTCCGCGCTCATTGCAGGTCCGGCCCCAAGGCAGATGCCCAAAGTGAGCCCTGCCACCAGGACAGTCAGCCGAATAGCGGGTTTTTTCAAAAACTCGTTTTTCGCACGGGCCAGAACCATCGCTAGCCTCAGCACCACTGCGTTTAGCAGTCCCGTGCTTTTCATCGATTTTACATTCATGTCGACCTCCTTATCTTTATTTTTTAGAAAGCATTTAAATTTCATATTTTTAAATAAGATATGGAATAAGAGCAGATTGAATTAGATCCCCTGAAATCTACCAGAAAAAATTAACTCCAAACAGCGGCCCGTGAATGGTCATGTCGTATTTAAACAAGTCCGCACCACTCCCGTCTTCGTAGTCGACATCCATATACCGGTAACCAAAAAGCAAAGACACATGTTTCCAGGGCTGATAATTAAACAGGCCGGCAAGATTCAAGGCGAGATCAGAACCGCCAAAACCGATATCTCCCCTGGCTATAAAATCCCATTTATCTGTAATGGTCCATATATAGCGTACGCCAAGCATGGCATCCACCCAGTTCTTGTCTTTATCGACCCTGGGAGGGGCACCGATAACGTCTATTTCAGTATCCAATCCATAGTACCGGATACCGCCGATGAGATCCAAGGCGTTTTCACCCAGGCTGAACCGGTAAACACCGGCCAGTTCCGCCATTTCCATGGTGAAATCAACATCTAATGTTAACGGTGCCGGCCCAGGTGTGGCCTGTTGACCGCCAAAGTTTAAATAGCTGACGTCGGTCAGAAACCCCCAGCCGCTCTTGTGCATGCCTTCGAAGTGGACCGTAAAAAACGCCTCTAAACTGTCGGTGAGCTCATTAAAATCAGCCTTCAGCTGTTGGGTGTTCCCCATTACCGTTAAGTCACCGTCTACGCTCACGGCCCACAGGTAAAAAGGAGCCAGATTGAAATCCCAATTTTTCTCTTTCGACAAAGTATCCTGAGCGTTCAACGCCGCCGGTATGAACAACACTATTCCGCTCAAGATCATGACTGTAAAAATAGTAGCAATAATATTTCGTTTTTTCACTGAATACCTCCATAATAGAATTTAATTGCTGTTTGGCGCTTCAGATTCCTGCACCGGCTTTCCCTTGGGGAAAAGAAATCTTATCGTAAACTGCAGATTCCAGTCTGGCCCGAATGTGGGCTTCTCCGCGTTCCAGTAGGCTGCCAGGCGGCGTATTCGGGAAATGGGCGAACGTAGCGCGCCTATAACTGAAACTCAGAGTCTTACTTGCCCACTGGCTTCATCCACGCGGCCATGGATTTCACCAGAGCCTTGGTTTCCGGACGGAGGTTCTCGATGCCGCCATAGGGCAGGCCACGACCCGGCTCACGGTCGGGATACTGTTGTTTCATCGCCAAATGGCGCTTCAGCATCGCCACGAAGTTCCCACCAAAACCGACGCCGTATTGAATCGCGTCTTGCGGGCGGTCCTCACGCGGATTCTTGTAGAGATCGAAAATAGGCGCGCCGATGGGGTTCGACCCGGGTAGCGGCAAATGAAACTTGTACTGCTGCTTAACGATGGAGCGGAGTGTCGGTCCCTCATAGATGAAAACATAATCGCGACGACCATGGGTCTCTCCGAGGAATAGCACAGGCGTCTGGTCAACCCCGTCGATTAGACGATCGTTGGGG
>PVMK01135586.1_pt1 | contig 17373 bp, 11 predicted proteins | sample 1853481 | NCBI WGS metagenome assembly PVMK01 (sample SAMN08533507, study PRJNA380276) | Marine sediment metagenome, whole genome shotgun sequencing project.
TCCGATCTCGTGAGCAGAATGTGTAGGGGAAGCGAGGTATCACAGCGGCAGCGGCGCTTGACCTCGCTGACGTACTCGGCACATCGCCGAAGCTGTGGATGAATCTTCAGGCAACTTATGATCTGGATAAAGCGGCGAGGGTGAGGCGGGTTGCCTGAGCAGACCCGAAAGACCAGGAAATAATTGGTCGGGGTGAGAAGATTCGAACTTCCGGCCCCTGCCTCCCGAATCCAGGTCTTGGGTGTTAACTGATTGTTTTTAATGATCAATCAGGAGGCGTTCACGGACAAGTTTGCAGCACTGTGCATAACGATGCAGGACTGACTCCCGCAAAAGTCCCGCAGTCACTTCACTCGTTCATCCCAGATGAGCGGAGTTAAATAGAGCAGCGGACTGAATATCCGCGTGTCGGTGGTTCGATTCCGCCCCTGGCCACCATTTTTTCTTCAAGAAGGTCAGTCACTTACAAATTGACCGTTTAACCCTTCTACTTAACCCGCCTGTTTTGCGTGAATTTTGCGTAAGTTTGCGTGACCCTAACTCACGCTGATTCGTCGCAAAACCACTAACTCGGGCCTGTTTCCGTTTCTTTCACACACAGCATTGGCGGCATCAATGAGTTTCGTCAGTTCTGCTGCCGAATAATGTGTAGTCATTCTGCCCGAGCGGTGTCCCAACAGGTCCTGTCGGTCTTCGAAACTCACACCGGCCGCTCTTAGCCGTCGACCAAACGTGTGCTTCAAGTCATGAACACGAACTTGTGGCAGACCGATGACCTTTCGCACCCGGCACCAGGAGCTGTTCAGCATCCTTAAAACCGGTTTGCCCTTGTAGGTGAAAACATGCGTGCGGTGTTTGCCGCGACGTGATTCCACTACAGAGCGTGCGATGTCATTCAGGACAATGAGTCTGTCGTCACCGTTCTTGACGAATGACCCCGGCACAATAAACACGAAAATCTCAAGCTCTGGAACCTTGACCTCCCAAGCCCACTGCAATCTGCAGATTTCGGCATCGCGGCAGCCAGTATTGACTGCGAACAATGCCATCTCGGCAAGATGCGGTGGCAGCAAAGCAACCGGTTACCCGGCCAGTGCAAAAGTTATCAAGCATTGCCAAACTCTAAGCGAGAATCGCGTTCTTTCAGATCTCCGCCGGCTCCCACAGGTCACTACGTCTGACTATGAAGTTAGACTCCATTCAGAAGAATACTTTTCGGATCAAGACTCGCGTATCGATTATTTTGGAGGTTTTTCTTCAGATATTGACCAGATTGTACTTATCGATCCCGATAATAGTCTGGAGCCACGCAAGTCTTATTCAGATAAACATCTGCTCTACTCAGAACTAGATTATGTTCTTGGGCAAGTAAGTGAACGATCAGTAATTTCCGTCTTTCAGCATTTTCGTCGAAAACCTTTCGAAGCAAGACTTCAGTGAGATAAGCGGGAGGATTCTAAGCGGATACTCGACTGCTGTTCACTGGCATTCCTTAATGTTTGTATTGATTACGCGATCATCCGATGTGCACAAACATTTGACCCACATAAATGAAGTCTATGCGTCGGAGCGGCCTGTCAAAATAATTAAGTAATCTTTGTATGGTACTGACAAGTTAATTTCATCGGAAAAATGTAACCTAGCGAATTTCCATCAGGCCACTGCTGCTTTCCATTCCTTGAACGCACTGGTCCTAAGATTTCGGTAGTGCTCAGCCCTAACGAGATGTCTCCCAAGATTGAATAAATTGTAAACGGCAGCATGTGCGCTCAGAAATCGCTGTGCCTGCTTCGGTGATTCGAATCTTCGCATCCCGCGTTCTCGTACCCTGGTCGATTCATGCGACTGCTCTGCCCGATTGTTTGCGTATCGCGCTGTATTGTGAATTACATCCGGCATCAATTCTCGATGGGCCACACCGTAGCTTCTCAATCTGTCCGTCACGATGTTCCTGGGCTCTCCATCACAACTCCGCATAAGCCGCTTGAAGAAGCGCTTTACTGCAGCGCCATCTCTACGAGCCTGTAGATAGACATCGACTACTTCTCCATCCTGATTCACAGCACGCCACAGATATTGCTGCCGGCCATTGATCTTTACGAAGACCTCATCGATGTAGAACGTATCGCCATAACCACGGTGCCGCTGTTTGAGTCGACGAGCGTATCGAGTGCCAAACTTGATACACCAGAGTCTGATGGTTTCGTAGCTGACACTAATGCCTCGTTCGGCGAGCAGATCCTCAACATCACGATTGCTTAGGTTGAATCGATGGTAGAGCCAAACCGCGTAACAGATGATGTCGGGAGGAAATCGGTGACGCTTATAAATATTCATTAGCGGATTATCGATGAGCAGCAGTTAACTTGTCAGTACCCGTGAATGGATTACCCGTACCCGTATTATAAATGACTGGAATAAATCAGAGATTCCTATTATTATTCTTATACTCCAATTATTACTCTCAATACTTCAATAAAAAAAATTGGTCTGAGTTTTGGGCCTGTGGGGTTTTTCAATGAAAAGGAAAAGCCTGTTTGACCGGCGGAATGTGCATCCTGGCGTTGCTTGTGGGGACCACTGCGTACGCCGAGATCGATTCCGAAACACAGTACGTATTCGACACGTTCGCGTTTCTGGTGTACGGCTTCTTAGTAATGTGGATGGCGGCCGGCTTCACAATGCTTGAAGCCGGTTCGGTGCGCGTCAAGAGCACCGGTGTCATCTGCTTCAAGAATCTGGGCCTGTATGCCATAGCCGGCATCATGTTTTTCCTGTTTGGCTATAACCTGATGTACGTCGATGTTTCCGGGTGGATCGGCAGTTTTACACTTGGTGTTGGACCCACGGAGGCAGAAATTGCATTGTTGCAGGCGGAATCTGCGACACCCGAGATGGTCGATGCCGTCGTCAGCAACGGCTATGCGTCGATGTCCGATTGGTTTTTTCAAATGGTCTTCGTTGCCACGACCGCTTCGATCGTTTCTGGTGCCTTAGCCGAGCGCGTCAAGTTGTGGCCCTTCTTTGCTTTCATTGCCGTGTTGACGGGCCTCATTTATCCAGTCGTTGGCGCCTGGACGTGGGGTGGCGGGCTGGCTTTCCGAGTACGGGTTTTCGGATTTCGCGGGCTCTACCATCGTACACTCGACGGGCGGCTGGGCTGCTCTTGCCGGGGTGATTTTGGTTGGCCCGAGACTTGGAAAGTTTCGCGATGATGGTACTGTCCTAGCAACCCCAGCCTCCAATATACCGCTGGTAACGCTCGGTGTATTCATCCTCTGGCTTGGCTGGTTTGGTTTTAACGGCGGCTCGCAGCTCAAGTTGGGTTCAGCCGCGGACGTCACCTGGATGGCCGTGATATTCGTCAACACCAACCTCGCTGCTTGCGGAGGTGTGCTTGCGGCGATAGTGACGGCGCGACTGATGTATGGGAAAGTCAGCCTGCTGTTGGTGCTCAATGGCGCAATCAGTGGCCTGGTGTCTATCACTGCGGCACCGATTCTACTGAATATGGAATTTGCAATACTGGTTGGCGTGATAGGCGGCGTGTTGTGTACGGTCGGTATGCATCTGTTGGAGAAATTCCGGGTAGATGATGTCGTGGGCGCCATTCCCGCACACCTCATTGCCGGCATATGGGGTACGATCGCGGCAGCAATATTTGGTGGTGCCAATATGGGTGCCCAACTTCTTGGCATCTTTGCGATTGGGGCTTTCGTGATGGCCACCTCGTTTGGCATCTGGCTGATCCTGAAGCTGACCACGGGGATTCGTGTATCCGAAAGTGACGAAAACCTCGGCCAGGATCTTGTCGAATTAGGCATGGAGGCCTATCCGGAGTTTATGACCCTTTCGGAGGACGATATCCAGGAGGCGATTCGTCACAAGGAGTCCAAGCTGGCCAGCAAATCGAAACCGGAAAAACGAATAGGCGGGCACTGCCATGATCAATATGCAGACTGGCGAACAGGATGGTGTCAAGATACTAACGCTCTCAGGGCGGTTGGACGGAGACGGTTCTATTCGCTTGCATGAACGGATCAACGAGGAGATCGATTACGACAAGGATAGTCTTCTTCTTGATATGTCCGAGGTGGAATACATCAGCAGCGCCGGTCTCCGTGTCCTGATATTGGCGACTAGAACGATCAAAAATGAATTCGGCCTGTGTAATCCGACCAGCATGGTGCGTGAGGTATTTGCCATGACGAAATTGGATAGCGCATTGTTCATTTATGATGATGTGGGAGCGGCTATCCAGTCGATGTCCGATTGACGGGCATTGTGTATGGGCGGTGGTTGTAGATATAGTCATTGAGTGAACGTTTGTGACAGTGAAGTCGCACGCTAGACGAAAGTTCCGAAACTCCATGAGGCAGTTTGTCGAGATTGCTGCGTTCATCGAACAGTTCTGCAAAGCAGAGTCCGTTGCCGGTGAGGATGTTTCACGAATCCTGGTGTCGGTCGAAGAGGTCTTTACAAACACAGTGTCGTACGGATTCAAGGATGACTCCGAGCATTGGGTCGCCATTGAATTGAAGAAGGACCGTGATGCCCTTGAGGTGGAGATTGTGGACGATGGCATCCCTTACGACCCATTGACAGAAGCCCCCGAACCTGACCTCTCGGCACCCCTGGAAGATCGCCAGATCGGCGGCCTTGGCGTGCATATGGTCAAATACTATATGGATGACCTGTCGTATTCCCACGACGGGATTCACAACCGATTAAAGATGACTTTGAAGTTGGATCAAGGCCGCCATTAGTGAAAAAAAAACCAGACAAGCCGGTGGTTCTTGCGGTTGACGATACACCGGAAAACCTCGACGTTGTAAAGGGAATCCTGGTGCCGGAGTACACCGTAAAGGTGGCACCAAACGGCAAAGTCGCGCTAAAAATTGCCCAATCTCAGGCGCCCGACCTGATTCTTCTGGATATCATGATGCCGGAGATGGACGGCTACGAGGTATGTCGTCGCCTCAAGAGCAACACCACTACTGCCGATATTCCGGTTATTTTCCTTACTGCCAAGGACCAGACCGCGGACGAGGCGGAAGGCTTCGATCTGGGTGCGGCAGACTATATCCTCAAACCGGTAAACCCACAAATCCTCCACGCCAGGGTTGCAACCCATGTGGCATTGAAACAGCGCACGGATGCCCTGCAAGAAGCGACCAGGGCGCTGGAGCGTGCAAATGCGCGTATGGAACAGGAACTGAATGCCGGCAAGGATATACAGAACAGTATGTTGCCGGATTCGCTGCCCGAGACGGACGAAATCACGTTGTTTGCACAAATGAATGCAGCGCGAGAGGTTGGTGGTGACTTTTTTGACTACTTCTTTATCAGTGAGGATGAGTTGTATTTTTGCCTTGGTGACGTCGCCGGCAAAGGGGTTGCGTCAGGGCTCTTCATGGCAATGACCAAGACGTTGCTGAAGTCCAGGGCTGCGGATGACTGTCAGCCGGCCAGCATCATGACTCGGGTCAATAACGAATTAAGCGCGGACAATCCATCCTGTATGTTTATTACCGTATTTCTGGGCATTCTCAATACACGCTCAGGAGAGCTGGTATATACCAATGCAGGCCACAACCCGCCGCTGGTGATTCGGAACGGCGGCGCCGTCGAGAAAGTTGGCGACGTGCACGGCCCGATAGTAGGTGTGATTCAAGAGTTTGCGTACAAGCACAGCACCTTGCATTTGCAGCAGAGCGATGTATTGCTGGTGTTTTCCGATGGTGTCACCGAAGCAATGAATCCTGCCGACGAGTTGTACTCCGATCAGCGATTGGAGAGTTTTGTGGGAGAGCAAGGCAATATTGGGCCAGAGGAACTCATCATCAGGGTGCGGCAATCGGTTGACGAGTTTGCCGACGGGGCAGAACAGTCCGACGATATTACTCTGCTGGCCATTGGCTTCGAGCATGAGCCAGCAAAGTTCGAAACGCATCGCTTTGACCGGTCAATTCACAATGATCTAGCGCAGATCGGGATGGTCAACGAAGACTTCAAGACCTTTTGTAATTCAACCGATCTGTCTTCGGAAATCGAAACGAAAGTGAACATCGTATTTGACGAGCTCCTAAGCAATATCATTTCCTATGCCTACCCCGCTGGCGGCGAGCATCACATACGCGTCCAAGTTGAATGCACTACCGAGCGCCTCACCATAATCGTGACCGACGAAGGCATACCTTTCAATCCGTTCGTTGGACCGGATCCCGATATCACACTGTCGGCCAAAGAAAGAAATATCGGTGGTCTGGGCATTCTCATTGTCAAAAGTTTCATGGACAAGTTCATGTATCACAGGCGCAGTGGTTTTAACCAGGTGACATTGATCAAGTACTTGGATAAGGAAAATGGCAATGGCGACTGAGTGGCCACATGAGTTCAGGCAGCCAGGTAAACTCTTCACTTGCAAACACGGGTCGTGCACAATAATGCCGCGTTTGCCGTGTACGGAAACCCCTCGGTGGTCCTCGCTGGACTCAGGCCAGAGGGACGGTGTAAGATCAACTCACCTTAACGGGGCATGCTCCAATGAGGGTCAAATCGCAGCTGGCGGCATGGGGCGATAACCACGGGGTCCCACCCTGAGAGGCGCCGTCAGACTGTCGAATAAGAGGGCCTCACTCTCCGGTTGTAGATGCACGGAACGTTGAACCAATTGACAGGTAAATTCACAATGCACACACACTCCACGAACGATACACCGCAGCAAAAGGCGTCCTTGCCGCCAGCACTGGCAAACATCAATAGCAAAGTGCTGGATGACGCAATCCTTAAGAAGTTGGTCGACCCGGATATTTATAATGCCTTTGCACGGTGTCGGGCGACCGGGCTGGCGATGGATAAAGATGCCGCAAACACGCTAGCGACGTCGATCCGAGAATGGGCGCAGTCGAAAGGGTGTATCGGGTACTCGCATTGGTTCTCTCCGATGCGAGGGGCGAATCACGGGGAGAAGCTTGAGACGTTCGTGGCAGTAGACTTCCAGACGGATCAGCTGATTTTAAATCTGACGGGCTCCGAATTGTTTCAAACGGAGACTGACGGGTCATCTTTCCCGAACGGTGGCCTCCGCGAAACACATGCGGCGGCAGCCTACATGGGTTGGGATACAGGATCCCCGCCATTTGTCTATCGGCAAACGCTGTATATCCCATCTGCCTTTGTTTCTTGGACTGGCGAGGCGCTCGACCAGAAGACCCCGCTATTGCGAGCGAACCAAGCGGTAACCGAGCAGGGCGTGCGACTGTTGCAGCACTTGGGAGACAAGGCGCCGAAGGAGATCGTGTGTAACGTCGGATGGGAGCAGGAGTTCTTTCTGATCGACCGGGAGAAGTACTTGGCTCGGCCAGATTTGGTGGCAACCGGACGCACTTTGGTAGGAGCCACACCGCTTAGCGGGCAAGAGCTGTCGACCAACTACTTTGCGAAATTGTCGCCGCGGGTAAATCGATATGTGGCTGAGGCGAGGGAGAAGCTGTGGGAGCTGGGGATTTCGATCACCTGCACCCACAATGAAGTGGCTCCGGCGCAACATGAAATATGCCCGATCTTCCATTTGGCAAATTCGGCGGCAGACACCAACATCTTGGCAATGGAGGTGCTTCGCGACCTGGCGTTCGATCACGAATTTGCGGTTCTCTTCCACGAGAAGCCGTTTGCGGGTATCAACGGAACTGGCAAGCACAACAACTGGGGTCTGAACACGAACACGGGCGCTAACCTGTTCGTACCGGGGGAAACGGAGCACGAAAACCGTCGCTTCATCGCGTTCGTAGCGGCTCTGATGCGCGGGGTAAACAAACACGGTGATCTGCTGCGATGCGGGGTGTCTACTGCCGGAAACGACCACCGACTAGGTGCCCAGGAAGCACCCCCGGCAATCTTTACGCTCTACCTTGGTAGGATACTGGAACAGCACGTGAAGAAGGTTGCGGAGGGGGGCGAATTCACAGGGTATGGGGGGGAGAACAGGATCATTCCAATTTCTGCTCCTGTAGCAGACATCAGCGCGAATCTCGAGGATCGCAATCGCACTGCGCCGTTCCCCTGGTGTGGTAACCGATTCGAGTTTCGAGCAGTGGGTGGGAACCAACACATTGCCTTCCCTCTCGCCATGATCAACGCGGCAATGGCGGATAGCCTGAAGCATATGTGCGATGAGATGGACGCCGGCAAGGATGTGGACCAGGTCATCCGAGAAACCATCAAGGAGAATCAAGGCGTTCTCTTCAGCGGAAACGGTTACTCTTCCGAGCTGTATGATTTTGCTGAGGAGTCCAACCTGATTCACCTGAAAAGCAGCCCCGAGGCGTACCTGGAGCTGACGTCGGCTAAGAACCTCAAGTTGTTTGACGACCTGGGTATCTTCAACGAACGGGAGCTCAAGGCTCGCCAAATCGTCCTGCAGGAAGCGTTCGCTACCGAGCTTTGGATCGAGACACGTACTCTGCTGAAGATCCTGCAGACCGTCATCGTCCCTGTCGTCATCGAGGATGCCCGCGCTGGCAGCGAATCCGGTTACTCTTCCAACTCTTCAGCGAAAAGAAGGATCTTGTTCAGCAGTTGCTTACTGAGACGGACAAGCTGTCCGAGGCGTTCCACAACTTCCCGGAGGATGATCCCGCGCAGGCAGCTTTATACGCCCACGAAACCATCAAACCGCTGATGGAGTCCGCAAGGGCAGTGGCGGATCGGTTGGAGGAAATAGTGGACAGCCGGCTGTGGCCGTTCCCAACCTATTCTGAAATACTGCATGGACACCAGTGACTGTACGTGTCTCGCTTCCGACCTCTGATTGGCTCTTATTCAGCCGCCTGCTAGCGGTGTTTGCAAGCGCGGGGACGCCGCCAATCCGTCAAAACCCGTCGAGCGCTTCCGCCTGGCTCCCATAGACCGAGAAAATCTCCGAGAAGCCCGAGGTATCGAAGACCTCCTGCTACCATCGTGTTCGGATTGCAGATCCGCACCTGTCCACTGTTGCCCTCTAACCGTTTGTGTGCCACGAGTAGCACACGCAGGCCCGAGCTGCTGATGTAATTGAGCTCCTCGAAGTCAAGCAAGATTTTTGTCGCTCCGTCCTGTATGAGTTGTGTCAGTTGTTCCTGGGTAACCGGCGAAGTCTGAGTGTCGAGATTTCCTGCAATTCGGACAACTCTGACATCACCGACCTCATCGACTGTAATATCCATGGCGCGCTCCGTTGTAGTTTCGATTGCTTACGATGCATCGTCGGACTGGTCAAGGTCAACACATTTTTGAAGTATGGGCTTTTTAACGGCCTTCACCATTGGGAACCGATGTTACGCTACTGTGTTTGGCGTGTCATCCAGGCCATGCCTCGCCTGAGTCGAGTATATTCAACTGCTCATGCTGATCAAATCTTCGATCAGGGGTTTGAGTTGGTCGGCTGCGGCTTCGAAGTCATATTGATCCATATGCTTTTTCAGGCCGCGCAGGGACTCGTGGAGCGCTGTGCCGACAATCTGGTCCAGAATGTCCAGCAGCAGGTCTTCTGCCGCAGAGTCATATTCGTCCAGCTTTTCCAGCAGGCCTTCGAGTTGTGGCAAAAGATCGTCCGGAATGTCACCGCTTGTGGCGTCCCGGGAAGATTCCTCTTTCGCTACGGAGATCGATTCGATGGTTGCCAACACCTTTTTCAACTCGTGTTCTGTTTCCCTTAACAGGACCTCATGGTTCTCCGTGGGCCTCTCGGCCAGCGCCGATTCAAGTTTGGCCGCAGCCTGTTGCAATGTCGAAGCGCCAATAGCGCCGCCAACCCCATTCACAGTGTGGGCCAGCCGAACGGACGTCTCGGCGTCGCCCTCGGCAATGGCGGCTTCCAGTTCCTGGATTGCACCGGCCTGGTTATCGACAAATTTTTCCAGCAGTTTTCGGTAGGATCGAACGTTGCCGCCCATGCGGGCCAAGCCGGCTACGGTATCAATACCGGGCAGCTCGGGCAGCTCATCCACCGTTTGATCCGCCGAATCTTCCGAGTCGAGTGTATCAGGGAGTTCGCGCTCCTTGTGCTCGACCCACTTGAGCAGTGTTTCGAACAGGATCTGCGGCCTGATCGGTTTGCTAATGTGATCATTCATGCCGGCTGCCAGGCACCGCTCGCGATCTTCAACCGTAGCATTTGCCGTCATGGCCAGGATCGGCAATTCCTTGTAGCGTTTGTCTTCGCGAATCTTGCTGGTCGCGGTTAATCCATCCATGACCGGCATCTGGACGTCCATGAGCACGCAGTCGTAACGGCCGGGCTCCAGTTTGTCGATTGCTTCTTGCCCGTGATTGGCGATCTCCACCGTAAAACGGGCTTGTTCCAGCAATTCAGAGGCCACCTGTTGATTGATTTCATTATCTTCGACGATCAGGATGTGGGCGCCCTGAATGGGCCTGAGTGACTCCAGATCCAGCTGACCGCGAGTTCCAGCGATCCGATGTGTTTTCTCTGTTTTTACGCCGAAGGCCATCATCACCGCATCGTAAAGGTCTGATGGGCTGACGGGCTTGGACAGGAACTGATCGATATGCTTACCACCCTCTTCGTCCGTCACATCACCAGCGATGAATGCGGAAACCAGGATGATGTGGGGGTTTAACTCGGGCCTGATATCAGTCTTGATCTTCTGGGCGATTTCAAGTCCGTTCATACCGGGCATCAACCAATCAAGTACCAACAGATCATAAGGCCTCTCGGTTTCCTCAATCAGTCTGAACAATTCTTCGGCGTTCGCAGCCGTATCGACTTCGAAAGAGAAGGATTTAAGATAAGTGCTCAGGATTTCACGCGCGGTCTCGTTATCGTCGACCACCAGGACATGAAGGTGCTGGAGATCCGGATAGGAATCAAAGGATATTTTTTCGGCATCTTCGCCCACGCCCAGGATGACGCTGAATTTGAATGTGCTGCCAACACCGTACTCACTTTCGACGCTGATTTCTCCCCCCATCAATTCGACCAGTTGTTTGGAAATCGCCAAGCCCAAACCGGTGCCGCCATATTTTCGAGTAGTGGAGGTATCGGCCTGGGAGAATGATTGAAACAGTCTTGCCTGTTGCTCTGGCGTCATGCCGATGCCGGTATCTCGTACGGCGACTTCCAGGGTGACCTTGTCCTCTACTTTTCCCCGCAGTTCGATATCCACCACGATTTCCCCTTTGTCGGTGAACTTGACCGCGTTATTGGTCAGGTTGATCAGGATTTGGCCCAGACGCAGCGGGTCCCCAACCAGGACGCTTGGCACTTGGGGGTCGCGCATGAACAGCAGCTCGAGTCCTTTTTCCTGGGTTTTGACATTGGACACGGTTGCCAGGTTTTTAAGCACCTGGTCAATCTCGAAATCGATGGCCTCTATGGAGAGCTTGCCAGCCTCGATCTTCGAAAAATCCAAAATGTCGTTGATGATGCCGAGCAGGGATTCCGCTGATCCATAGATTTTGTCCAGATAATCCTGCTGTTTGGGGTTGAGTTCGGTTCTCCGGCATAAATCACTCAAGCCCATGATGGCGTTCATGGGAGTGCGGATCTCGTGGCTCATATTGGCCAAGAAGTCACCCTTGGCCTTGGTAGCTGCATTGGCCACATTCTCTTGCCTGTTGCTCTGGCGTCATGCCGATGCCGGTATCTCGTACGGCGACTTCCAGGGTGACCTTGTCCTCTACTTTTCCCCGCAGTTCGATATCCACCACGATTTCCCCTTTGTCGGTGAACTTGACCGCGTTATTGGTCAGGTTGATCAGGATTTGGCCCAGACGCAGCGGGTCCCCAACCAGGACGCTTGGCACTTGGGGGTCGCGCATGAACAGCAGCTCGAGTCCTTTTTCCTGGGTTTTGACATTGGACACGGTTGCCAGGTTTTTAAGCACCTGGTCAATCTCGAAATCGATGGCCTCTATGGAGAGCTTGCCAGCCTCGATCTTCGAAAAATCCAAAATGTCGTTGATGATGCCGAGCAGGGATTCCGCTGATCCATAGATTTTGTCCAGATAATCCTGCTGTTTGGGGTTGAGTTCGGTTCTCCGGCATAAATCACTCAAGCCCATGATGGCGTTCATGGGAGTGCGGATCTCGTGGCTCATATTGGCCAAGAAGTCACCCTTGGCCTTGGTAGCTGCATTGGCCACATTCATGGCGGTTTCCAGTTCCGCCTCAAGCGTTTTGCGTTTGGTGATGTCGTGACCAATAGCCAGGATTTCCTTTAGGCTCCCGTCTTCATTAAGGATCGGATTATTGGCCCAGGACATCCACACATTTACACCCTTACTGTTGCAATTTTGACCTTCCTGGCTCAAAAATCTCTCAGGTTCCGCAACAATATTTTTCACCAAGTCCTGAACTCCAGCATGAGTTTCCTTGATGTCCCTGACTATTGTGCCGAAGAGGGATTTGCCGATCAGTTCTTCTTCCGAATAACCAAACAGGTTCATGCCATAGGTGTTCATTGAACTGATTGTCGCATCGGGCAACCACCTCAATATTACCGAACTGACGTTTTCCAGTTCATCCAGCGCAGCATCTGCAGTCTTCTTTGCCTCATGCAGAGCAAATTCGGCCTGCTTTTTGTCTGTAATGTCGAACATCGTGCCGTCGGCATGCTCGGGATTGCCGTCGCTATCGTAGACAGCCATGCCACGGCTCCTTAACCAACGGGTATTTCCAGCATTGTTAATGATCCGGAATTCTTGATCGAACGGCTTCCTGGCAGCGACGCATTGACTGAGGTCTTCGCCGATAAACTGCTGATCATCGGGATGAATCAAATCGCTAAAATTCACCTTCCCTGACATGAAATCTTCGGCAGGATAACCGGTCATTTCAGCGTAGTAGTCGTTACATAAGATAGTTGTGAATTTAGCATCAAAGAGGAAGCGGTATACAGCACCGGGGATATTTCCAACCAGGCTCGAATACTGCTCTTTAGAGGCGTTGAGGTCCCGGGTTCGCTCTTCAACACGGTCCTCCAGTTCGTCCTTCGCCTTGCGTAAAACCCGGTTGGTACGCTCACCTGTCGTCAGGATAAACAGGGTTCCTCCCAATGAAAGAAACAGTGTTACGCCCAATACAGCAATGGACAGTGTGCGTATTGTATTGAATGTCGAAAATGCTTCGGAAACATCAATTTCACTTGTCAGTCCCAACCCCAGGGACTCATCCCAGAGCCAGGCACCAAAAACAGGCACACCTCGATAGTCACGATAACCCTCCTCCCCGCTTTGCACAGTAGCGTGTAGTTCACCCGTGGCAGGAGCGGTCACACCAATATTCGCGATGGCGCTGCCAGCCATGTGTGTGAATGGTTGTTCGGCTCGTGGGATATCCGAGTGGAAGCCTTCCGTCATGTTACCGCCCGGATCGCGAATCTGAATATTCATTACACTCGATTGTTCGCTATCAAGTAGCCCGATCTCCCGCAGATCATCTTCAAACCGACTGGCGGACAGCAAAGTTCCATTCCTGTCAAAGGCGTAACTTTCACCGCTTTCACCGACGCGTGAGAATTGAAGCAAGCGGGAAAAATCCTGCTTCGGATCAAGTCGCATAGTCAATGCGGCAATTACCTCGCCACCATCACCCCTGACCGGTACCGCTATAAATAGCGAAGTTGATAGAGTCTGGTTTTCATTATCAATGGCAACGTCTGAGCGCATCGGCGGTACAAATACCGCTTCACCTAGAAAAACCCGTTCCAATCGCGCAGGCTGATGGATTGCAATCAGATTATTTGTGCCGATGTTGTTGTCCCTGCGGGAACCAATGCTTATCCCGTCTGGATTAATGATAAAGAAGCCTAGCTCCAAGGCGTCCTGGTATTGTTCAAGATTAGCCCTGACTGCGGAGAGTTCAGCGGAGGGCAGCAGGCTTTCCGCATCCACCGGGACCATGAGTAGCAATTCAATTTGTCGGATCAGGTCTGCATTTTTCACGATCTGATCCAGCACTTCGACCTGTTGGTTAACCCAAATATCAAGGCGTTGTGTCGTAGTTAGCAGCACATTCTCCAGATTGTTTCCAACATCCTGCAGAATCTTTTCCTTAATCTGGTTGAGCGCCAGCCAACCAAGAATACCCACCAGTGCGACAAAAATACTGAGGCCACCAAGCATCAGGAAGCGGAACCGTTGAGTACCTGTCTGTAGTCCAATGCCCTCACCTTTGAAGAAGTGGCTGCTGATGCGGTTCAAAACGATCAGTAATAGGAACACGCCTAGAGTGATTCCGACTAACCAGTAAATAGTACTGGACAAACCGCCCCGATCGTCCGGTCTCAGTGTTCGCTGCCCGAGCCATTGACTGCGCAAATCATTAACAGCATCCGGATCCAGATTGTCCAAAGCCTTTTGCAGGATTTCCTTCAAAATTGGCCAGTCTTTGCGAACACCGATAGCGAGGTTTGCAATCAGATCGGGGTCCCTGCTCATCATGGCAACGTGAAGACCTGTCAGAGTGTTCTGCTCGATGATGTAATTAATGGCAGGAAAGTCATCAACTACTGCGTCTGCCCGCCCATCCATTACAGCGAATACAGCCTCCTGGAGGGTATCCACCAGCAGGAGTTCAGTCTCGGGATATTCACGCTCCAGGAAACGCTGGGTAGAGAACCCCCTGGTCACCGTAATTCGCAAATCTGCCAGATCTTCCAGCGATTCAATCTTTAGATCCTGATCACTTACAAATATCGCGGTGGCCATAGTGGCGTAATTTGTTGTGAATATCGCGTAATCCGGTGCAGGCGGTGAAGTGTCAACATTGAGCAAAACATCGAGATCTCCGACCGCAAGCATTTCCTTGAATTCATCCCAAACGGGTCCGCTTATGTACTCAATGATTAGTCCGGTGTCGGCGGCGATGAGATCCATGAGGTCGACCGAAAATCCCCTGGGTTGTCCGTTCTCATTGAAATTGAACGGCGGCCAGTCCATTTCGTTGTGAACCCGAATGGTCGGGTTCTCGGCAATCCACGCCAACTGCTCCGCTGTCAGCTCCAAATCCGTTTCTGCCTGATCCGTTGGCTGTGCGAGCGCAAGCCATTTGTGACGAAGCGGGGCAATCTGCTCATCGCTCAGGGTATCCATGGCCTTTTGCAGGATGTCCCGCAGGATCGGCCAATCGTGGCGAATGCCCAGTGCGAGCTTGGATGCCGAACCCGCCTCCCGGGTGATGTGAGCGATCCGCAATCCGGTCAGCGATTGCTTGTCCATCAATGACTGGGTGGACGGTAAACTCGAAAACATGGCATCGGCGCGCCCTTCGAGCACCGCGTATAGAGCGCCAAGGACGTCCGCTTCGAGTACCAGTTCAACTTCGGGGTAGTTGCGCTCAAGAAACTCCTGGTGGTAAAACCCCTCAGCAACCGCCACTTTCTTGCCCCGAAGGTCATCCATGGACTGGATGGGCGGCGCCGTGGTCGAGGTCATCACCGCGGCTGGAGATTCCGCGTAGGTCGTGGTGAATTGGATGAATGACTGCCGGTCGGGCGTGGGCGTCATATTGATAATCACATCCAGTTCTTCGGACCGAATCATCTCCACGAATTCGTTCCAGGACGGACCGCTGACGTATTCCAGTTGCAGCCCGGCCCTGGCGGCCACCAGGTTCATGAAGTCGACCGAGAAACCCTGGGGCACGCCGTCCCTGTTGAAATTGAACGGCGGCCAGTCCATCTCGTTGTGGACCCGAATGGTCGGATGTTCGGCGATCCACGCGATTTCTTCCGGGGTCAGGTTCAGTGTGGGGCCGGCAGGAGGGGATGCGGCGGGGCCCATGCCCACCCATTTCAAAACAATGGCTTGCCGTTCCGCCTCGCCCATACTGTCAAGAACCTTTGAAATGATGCTGGCCAGCTCCGCTGCACCCTCGCGGCTTGTCATGTAGAGAGCCGTGGGTTCACTACCCGGTATGGCAAAGACAGGATGGATATTGGTTACCATATTCTGGTTGAGTCGATAGTTGAGGGCCGCCATGGCATCGAACAGATAATCTGCCCTGCGGGTTACAACGGCATCAATCGTTGCATCGACCGACTCCAGTTCCAGGACGATGACATCCGGATAGGCCTCCTTGAGGGTTGCGATGACGCTGGAGAACCCCTTGACCATCGCCACCGTTTTGCCCGAGAGAGTCCTGTCTACATCGACATCATCTCTGGCGAAAACATAATGTCTGACCTGATAGTATTTCGAAGTTAAGGTGTTACGACGGGCACGTTCTTCGTTGAAATAGACTGCCGGAAGCAGGTCGATGTCACCTGAATCCAGGGCAGACATCAAATTTGTAAAGGAATCGAGCCGGACTTCGAACTGCAACCCGGTCCGAGCCGATAGCAGATCCAGGTAGTCAGCAACGATTCCGGTGTGCCGACCCTCGGCATCGGCAAAATCGAACGGGGCCCAGTCGGTTCCCCCACCCACCTTGATAATCGGGTTGGCGTTGATCCAGGCCTGTTCTTCAGTTGTGAACTCAAGCTTTTCAGACTGCGCCAGCAGGCCAGCGGCGGGCACCGTCAGAACGAGCAGCAGTGCCTGAAGCAATTTGATCGCTGTGGACTTCATTGTGACCCCGGCTACTGTAATGCCCCAATCAGGAGGCAGCCAGGGCCTTTTGGTGGGCCTCCCGAACGGTTAGTTTGATCGTTCTCATCATTGACCCCTCATGATTGTTGTCATGAACAGCCAATTTACGGTGTACTATAGCAGCTTTTTTTTGCAACCAGACTTACCAATCTTCAACAATTTTAGCCAGATGATACGCAAATTGGCCGCAATGGCGGTCTGACGCTTCGCGATGTACTCATCTGTGCCGGCTGAAAGTCGACGCTAATCAGGTCGTTTTAATCCCACACGCGCATATCCAACGATGGAGGATTTGAGTGCGTTGGCATATTGGGACTTGGTGGTGGAATGAAAGAGAAGGATGTCACCTGGTTCCAACCGTCCCCATAGTTTTTCATGACTCGGATTAACTGCCCAATAGCCTATCGTCATGGCTGTAATAAAGTTTTCTGGAGGGCCCGTAACTCGATAAACCTGGGCCGACCGTCTTCCATGTTTTGGGAAAACAGTAAATCCGTTGTTTTGAAGAACTTTGAAGCAAGTCGATTGCAAGCCACCAGAAAAATCTTCCGGCCCGTAAGAGTCTTCGGTCAGCAATTCCGCAGCAACGCCAACAACAGCTTTAGGTGGATATCGTTTGCCATCGTGGATAACGTCATACTTGGTTGAGTTCATCTTCCTAGGACAGTTTTGGGTGCAAATTAACATTGCTGGGTCACCGTTCGGGCAGGATCACCACGCACTACTCAGCGGCTGAGTTATCCCGACTGATCGACGCAGCCAATGGTGTGTGTGAACGCA
>PVMK01143773.1_pt1 | contig 17369 bp, 21 predicted proteins | sample 1853481 | NCBI WGS metagenome assembly PVMK01 (sample SAMN08533507, study PRJNA380276) | Marine sediment metagenome, whole genome shotgun sequencing project.
ATTTCCTGACCGCTGCCGTGGTTCAGGCAGCCCAAAAAACGTTACAGAAATGTAACAGTCTTTCTTGGCTTACAGTGCCTAACAACTTAAAATTCAAGCAAAATACCTTCTTTAGCAAACGCTAATAATGAATGAAGCAATTTTGTTACGTTATTGTAACACATCGTGGTGTTTTCCGCCAAAGAATAAAGCGGCTGAAATTTCGGGAGATCTGATTTTATTTGAAAATACAAGTGGTTAATCCTATTCCTGATAAATGGCATTGGAATTGCAAATAATTGGTAGATAATTGATCCATATCAATATCAATAAATTATGCAAATTGTATTCCACCAGGATAATGGCGGCTGGAAAAAAAAGAGGGCGACACAACAGATAACCGGCGGGTGCATATTCATTAATCCAACGAGATTCCATTGAGTATTTGAACAGTTATCATGGGGGAGCATGTCACCGTGAGTAAATTTAACCGTAGAGACATGAAAAAACTTAACAGAAGAGAATTTGTTAAACTTGCCGGCATTGCTGGAGGCTATGTGCTCTGGCCCCCACAATTGGGTATTGCTGGAATTGACGGCGGTGCACTCTGGTCCTCGAAATTGCGGCTAATTGGTAATATTATCGAGGGGGCAACCGGATATAACCCCACAAAGCATTCTGGAGCGCTGGAGCCCATACCGGGAGTCAAGTTTGGAATGGTGATAGACCTCGATAAGTGCATCGGATGCAGGCGGTGCAGTTATGCCTGTAAGCGGGAGAACAATGTTCCCGATGCCATCTCCCCTCCATATATAACGGTCTTTGAAACCGAATCCGTAACAGGGGTAAGCGGCATTTACCATCCCACGGAAAAACCAGGAGCGGGAACGACAATGATGTATACAAAGCTCCGTAAGGACAAGTGGTATATGCCGGTGCAATGCAATCACTGCGACGATGCACCGTGCGTTCAGGTCTGTCCCACCGGCGCGTCATACAAAGCTCCTGACGGCATTGTCATGATAGATTATAAAAAATGTATCGGGTGCAGGTACTGCATGGTTGCATGCCCTTACCAGGCAAGAAGATTCAACTGGTGGCACCCAGAAGTGCCGCTTGCGGATAGAAATCCATTAGTACCTATGCGCGAAGAAGGTGTGGTAGAGAAGTGCACTTTCTGCGTGCACCGAACAAGGAAAGGAAAGACAACACGATGCGTGGAGGCATGCCCTAACAAGGCGAGAACCTTCGGAAATCTTAACGACCCTGACAGCGAAGTCTCAAAATTGATTAAATCCGAACGGTGGTGGCGGCTTAAAGATGAGCTTAATACCGGTTGCAATATCTATTATTTAACACGGCGCAGTGAGAAAAGGATGAGGTGGTATAAACCATTACCTCCTCCGCAAAATATCAGGGGGTTAAGAAAATGAAAGATGCAGGCAGGGTCTCCAGCATTCTTGCATCAATGAAAAATGCAGGCAACAGCATTCTTGCATCAATGAAAGATGCAGACAGGGTCTCCAGCATTCTTGCATCAATGAAAAATGCAGGCAACAGCGCTCTTGCATCAATTAAAGATGCAGGCAGGATCTATCACATCGTTCTTGCAATCTTACTGGTTCTGATGGCCTGGGGCCTCATTAGCTGGGTACGCATCATGTTTATAGAAGGAGTCGGAATCACCGGCTCAAGCGACTTGGTGCCGTGGGGGATATACATAGTAGCCTTTGTTTTCTTTGTAGGCACCAGCGCCGGCGCAAGCCTGATGGGTTTAATGATACACGGCTTTGGGCGTAAAGACTACGAACCCCTTGGTACGCGAGCCATCCTGGTAGGGTTTCTGTCCCTGCTGGCAGCGGTGCTCTTTCTTGTGTCAGACGTTGGAAATCCTATCAGGGCGGGGCTGCTTCCCGCTGTGCTCCACAATCCGACTTCGATGCTCGTTTATACTTCGATGACTTATGCGGGGTTTGCTGCTCTGATGCTATCAGAATTGTTTTTTGCGGTAAAGATCACACTAATGGGAGGCGAAGGGAGTCATTGGGATGAAAAGATGGCAAAGTGGCTGGCTATTGGGGCTCTTCTTTTTGCCCTTATGGTGGTGCATGCCCCGCATGGAGCCCTCTTTGCCTTTCTGAAGGCAAGGGAGATGTGGAATACCCCTCTGCTGCCGGCGCATTTCGTGACTGTAGCGCTCGCCTCAGGCATTGCCTGTAATGATACATATCACAATAACTACTGCAAAAATAACCAAGAAAGAAATTGTGAGCAAAGAGACTCTCTCACACATGGGCGGACTTCTGGCTTTCTTTTTAGGGGTAACATTATTTATGGACTTCTTTGATTATCTTGTAATGAAGTACTCCGGCAAGCCCGGCGGATTAGAAATATGGCATTTCCTGACAACCGATTTTCTCCACTTTTTCCTCCTCAACACCCTCGGCATGTTCAGCGCTATGACTATTGCTGCTCTTTAAGCGGGGGAGGACTATCACGGGACTCTTCATAGCCTCTTCTGTGACCATCATATCGATATTAGCGTATCGTTGGGATTTGATAGTAGTAGCACAAATTCCTCCGCTCTTTCCGGGGATTGGCGAGATTTATTACATTCCAACAGTGCCCGAGGTGGCGGTGGTGGTAGGCGTAGTAGCGCTGATAACATTTCTCTACTTAGTGCTTACCAGGGTGCTCCCGATGGAGAAGACGTTCCAGGGCCAATTGATAAGTAACGACTGAAAATTGATAAATGTAAAATAAATTGAAAATTATGAATAATCCATGATTGGAGGGAAATAATGAAAGGCACTTTATTTAGAAACAGCGTATTGGCGGCTACAGGCGTGTTTCTTCTCCTGGCGGTCATTAACTGTTCGCACGAAGAAGAAGAGATAAGCTCAAAGAAGGAAGCCGCTGCAGCCGCTGTTGTTGATAAAGCGGAATATGTCGGTTCATCAGAATGCAAAAACTGCCACTGGAGGGAACATGACGCCTGGAAGCTAAACCGTCCATTCGCAAACCATGCAGCTGCCTGACGAGTTTTCAGTCATGGGAGATTTCGAGACAAACAACCGGCTGACCGTGACAATTTCGGCAGAGGGAGAAAAAATTCCTCAAGGTGAAGAACTAACCATAACCATGCTGAACAAAAGGGGTAAATATATCGTAAACACCATCGGTCCCGATTGGGAGTTTCATGATTATGAAGTCAGCCATATCTTTGGTATCAGACAAAAACAAAGCTATCTGACTCAATTTCCCAATGGCGCCCTGTATGTTCTCCCTGTCCAGTGGGATATCGAAAAACAGGAATGGTCCGATTCCCACGGTCTGGGGTCACATTCTCCAGGCGACGGCGATTATTGGAGCGATGAAGGCAGAATCTGGCAGTTCAATTGCGCCGGCTGTCATACAACGGGCCTGAAAATAAATTATGACTTAACAACGGAATCTTTTGAGACTGAAATGATTGAGCCCGGCATAGGATGTGAGGCCTGCCATGGCGCCGGCAGCAACCACGTCAAGGCGGCAAGTTTCTATTTCGACAAAGAGAAGGAAACGATAACCAACCCTAAAAAATTATCGTGGAGGGTCAGTGCAATGGTCTGCGGTCAGTGCCACAAAAGTGGATTGAGCACCAAGAAGTTAACGCCTCATAAGGAGGGATTCCCAGACCGTTACGCCTTCCCGCTCGGTTATGATGTGGGAAAACCCCTCTACAATTACTATGTCAAAGACCCCGGGGTACAAGAAGGCAGCGGATCTGCAGTACAACGAGTGGGAGAGAAGCCAGCATGCCAAGGCGGGTATAATATGCATTGACTGCCACACCGTTCATGAAAAAGATACGACAAAACCCGTTAACAAGGCCCTGACCAAGCTCGCCGCCGACAAACTCTGCAAGAGCTGCCACACAAGCGTGGAGAAAAGGGCGGCCCATCGCATTCACACCTTTTGGCAGCTGTATTGCCTGCCATATGCCGAAACTCGACGGCTACCTGCCCAGCCATACATTCCAGTTCGTCTCGCCTGTGGAGAGCCTGAAGGCGGGAGGGGTAGATAAATTAATGAATTCCTGCAGCGGCTGCCACCACCACAAGGATGCTCCGCTCGATGGTCTTATTGAATTTATGGATGGAGCAAAAAAACATGATATGCCAAAACCATTTTCAGCCCATATCAGACCAGCAGTTCCCGAACCTGAAGAAACGCTGAAATAGCTTCATTTCTATACAAACGAAAAGGATGTAGAGTCCATGGGAAAGGATATCTTTATAACGCTTAGCATAGTTGTTGTACTTCTATCTTCAACCTATATGCCTTCGGAAGGAAAAGCCGCCGCCGGGGATCCAACGATGTCTGTTCAAGCCGACAAGTCCGAATTTTTCTGTGGATATTGCCATATCTTAACCTATCCGAGAGTGATGAAAAAGGCCTATACATCCTGGAAGGCAGGCAAGCATAAAAATGTCGGATGTGTTGAGTGCCATTACCCGCCGGAGCGGACGGGTTACAGCATTCCTCAGCATAAAGAAATTCCAAGGGACGAAAGATACGCTGGCGAGAAAAGCGAATGGGATTTTATGCGTAACGAGCTGGAAGTCCTGTCCAGATTGATAACAATTCAGAATATGGATGAGCCTGTTGTCAGAACAAAGCCCAGAATTGATGACTTAAGCTGTTCGAGCACGCGGTGCCATCCTACAACCGGCATAGGTAAAGAGGGAGAATACTGGACAAAGAAAATCGACTATGCCCAATACGAAAGAGCAGATAAAAGCAAAGGCATTGTTCAATTTGTCCATGACAAACATTTTGACCCGAAGAAGCAGATAGAAGGGCAAGAACTCCACTGCACCTCCTGCCATCAGCGTGAGAGTGAAAAGAAACATTTCGAGGTTACCAAGGAAAAATGTTTTCTCTGTCATTTCAAGAACACTGAATTCAATGTAGAGCGCGCCAAGTGCGCACTCTGCCACGAAATACCGACCAAGCCGTTGCAGAGCCAGAAAAAAGAGGCAAAGCCCGGAGAAGAGGGCAAGGATGCCGAAAAGGCCATTACCCATAAGACCATTGAAGAGGCCAAGGTGCCTTGCCAGAGCTGTCATCTTCATCTCATAAGGGGCAAAGCGTCAGTGAGCCCGGAAAAATGCCTCAACTGCCATGACAACGAAGAGACGATTATGAAGGAGGCAAAAAACAAAAAGCTGATGCATCAGGAGCACGTCGCCAAACAAGCTGCCGCCTGCTTCAACTGCCACCAGCCTATCGAACATAACAAAAAGGCAGATTATATTGACACGGCAAGGGCAAATTGTACTGTCTGCCATCCCAATCATCATATGTACCAGACGATTCTGCTGACAGCGGATGGGCCTGAAGGGGTCCAGAAGACGCCGGCTCTGATGCACAATGTAACCACCAACTGTATTGGCTGTCATTCCGAGGTCAAGATTGTCAAAGGCGAGATAGTGCTGGCCGGCTCCGGCAAGAGTTGCGCCGCCTGCCATACCGAAAAACACGAGGGTATGCCCAAGCAATGGATGGATGACCTTAAGAAAAACTACGAAGAAACCAAAGAGGTTGAGAAAGAGACATTAGCGGCCATTAAGAAGGCTGAGGATGATAAAAAACAGGCCGCCAAGGTGACCGAGGCCAAGGAGATGCTGAAAAAAGGTCGCGAATTTCTGCAAGTCGTTGAATTTGGAGGCGGAGTACACAATCAGAAATACTCCGTCATGCTGCTTGATGAAGCCTTTGGTAATTTTGCAGACGCAATTGATTTGCTAAACGAATAGACAGATGTCTAAAGGAGGTATGTATGGAGAAGAGGTGTGAAATCAAGATGTATTCATTAATTTTAAAAAAAGGAGGCTGAAATGAGTAATAAAGAAAATATGTCCCGTCGCGATGCTCTCAAGACGGGCGCTGCTGCTGTAGCTACAGTGGTGGTCACAGCTGGTCTTCTGCCCAAAAATGCTTTAGCGGCAAGCGACAACCCCCGCTGGGCCATGGTAGTTGACCTGCGCAAATGTACCGGCTGCAGGGCCTGCACAATCGCCTGCAAAGCTGAGTATGGGGTAGCGCTGGGAAGATTTAATACGGTGGTCAAGAACGTTGAGTTCAATAAGTTCCCGGACACCGAAAAGCATTTTCTTCCTCGTCTCTGTAATAATTGCGCCGGGGAGCAGGGTAAGGATGTGCCTCCCTGCGTTGAAAAATGCCCGCAGGCGAAAGCCGGCAAAAGAATGAAACTCGGCAAGGAACGCTATAGAACAGGCGCCACCTATAAACGGCCCGACGGTATGATTTTGCAGGACATGTCCCTGTGTATCGGCTGCTACAAATGTATTGACGCGTGTCCCTACGGCGTACGCAGCATTGATCCCTTTGTCAAGTTGACCCTGCCGAACCGGGAAAAGGATCTCGGCGTCGGCAAGTGCACCTTCTGTGCGCACCGGGTTGACCAGGGAATTGTGCCGGCATGTGTGAACACTTGCGAAGGCAGGGCAAGAGTATTCGGTGATCTGAACAATCCCGACAGTCCTGTTGCCAAACTGGATAAGGAATTTAATCTGACGGGGAACAAGGATAAAATCAACTATGCTGCCGGGTGAAAAAACAGATCCCCATGTCTTCTACATCGATCCGGATAATATACTGGCACGCTACAAACTCAATAAGGAGAATAAACAGCAGGAGTTCATAGGGCACTTTTGAATAAGAACCTAAGTATCCGGTAAATTGATAGGACAAACAGAACAATTAAGGAGGACAAGATATGTCAGTAAAGATAACTCGCCGTAACTTTGTAAAGTTAGGCATAGCCAGCAGCGCCCTGATGGCATCCGGGTAAGCTCGGGGAATCTCAGGCCCTTGCTGGCACGATTAAACTAGAGCAGGGAGGCAAGGACTTTTCGCCGGCCACCGGGGTTGAAAGAAAGGCTGTCCCCACCGCCTGCTGGTCATGTGTGACCAGGTGCGCGGCCATGGGTTTTGTCGAGGATGGCAGGCTGGTCAAAATGGAGTCAAATCCCAAGTCGATCAGGACCGAGGGTCTGATGTGCTCCAAGGGGCAATCGGGTCCCAATGATGTGTACTTCCCGGACAGGATCCTCTACCCGATGAAACGCGTTGGCGCCCGGGGCGAGGGCAAATGGAAGAGAATCTCCTGGGACGATGCCTTAGATGAAATGGTCAGCGTATTAAAGCCGCTGCGCGATGCGGGCACAGCCGGAAAAATTCTGCTTTCATTACGGCAGGATGAAGGCAAGCTCCGGCAAGCTGATTAAAAGTCTGTTTCTTAGCGGCGCCTATGGCACCAAAACCATTCCCGGCCACACCTCCATCTGCGAGGGCGGCAAGTGGACGGCCCATGAACTCGTCTGGGGCGGCCATTTTGATAACTGGGATTTTGACAACACCGATTACGTGCTCAATTTCGGCAGCAACGTTCTGGAGACCCACACCAACCATATCCCATGCGGACCACGGCTGATCAGGGCCAAGGTCGATCGGGGTGTGAAAGTGGTAACCTTTGACGTCAGGCTCTCCAATACCGCCGCAAAATCTGATGAATGGGTACCGATCAAACCCGGCGGCGACTGTGCCGTCCTCTTGGCCATGTGCAATGTGGTCCTGAACAAGGGTCTGTATAAGGGCAAGGGCGAGAATTTATGAAGTTCGTCAAGGCCACCAAGAACCACGACGCCTCGGTAGCGGACAAAATCGCCACTCTCAAGAAGCATTGCGCCGATTATACTCCGGCCTGGGCCTCGAAGATAAGCGGCGTTTCCGCCTCAAAGATGAGCGCTGGCAGTTGAATTCGCCACTGCCAAGTCGGCCTGCCTGGTCACCTACCGTGGCGTGTGCGCCCATTATAACGGCAACGAGGGCGAGCGGGCCGCATTTATGCTGGCTTCGCTCACCGGCAACGTCGACAACCCCGGCGGCAGGACAAGGCGGTTGGCGCCGAGCGTCAAGTATCCCCACCTTCCCAAATCATCCAAAGCGAAAGTGAAAAAGGGCTTGAATATTGCCAAGGCAGTACAAAGAAGGGCCATCCTCTGTATTCCTCCTTCCCGTCGCACGGCTGTTGCCAGGCAGTGCTGAAGATGATCGAGGAAGGTCAAGGCGTACCCGATGTCTACATGTGGTATTGTTATAATCCGGTCTATGTCAATGGTAATTTTGCTGAAAACAAAAAGATATTAAGACCATCAAACATCTGTGGACCTCTAATATCGTCTACGATGAGTCCAGCAAGCATTGCGATCTGATAATTCCGGACGCCACCTATCTTGAGAGATGGGACTGGGAGGACATGGTAGACCCGAACAATATCGGTGAGCAGTACATCCGTCAGGCCTGTGTCAAACCGCTTGGCGAGTCAAGAGATTTCGGCGATCGTGGCGTGCCAACTGGCCGAGAGAATGGGCATCCCGTTGGGGGTCTCTTCCAAGGAAGAGTTCGTCAAGAAGTCCTATGACATGACCCCGGGTGTAAAAGAGGCCGGCGGCGCTGCCATGATGATCAGAGAAGGTGTCTGGCATGACCCGAACCAGAAAGCCTATCTTCATGCGTACAAGAACAAAATATCCGCTGACAAGGTCAATGCGGACGGCGTGGTTTACGATGAGCGACCGGTGTCTACTGGAACGCCAAAAAGGCCCATGCCAAAGACGGCGGGACCTACGAAAACACCAAGAATCCTACAAGTACTATGTGGGCCAGAAGATCGGCGATGAGGTCTATGAGGTTTTCAAGCCGGACAAACTCCCCAAATCGGGCTACCTCGAGCTTTACTCGAGCATGATGGAAAGGAAGGGCCATGCTCCGCTGCCGACCTATTATGCCGACCCCGCGCATGAGAGCATGGGTTCCGACGACCTGATCCTGACCACCTACAAGGTGGCTGTCCACATCCATTCCAGGAGCACCCACCGCAAGTGGCTGACCGAACTCTACCACGACAACCCGGGCTGGATCAACTCCAAGACCGCGGCAGCCCGTGGGATCAAGGATGGGGACAAGATCAAGGTCACCTCGAGAATCAGCACGATTACCACCACGGCCAGGGTGACCGAGAAGATCGGCCCTGGCGTTATTGCCATTTCCTATCACCTGGGCCGCGAGGAGAGCGGCAGATATGCTTCCGGCAAGAAGTCGCCCGGCGTGCTCATGACAATGATCCGGATCTCGCCCTCAAGAACATCTGGTGGACCGACCTATGGCGTGCATCCAAACCATATTATCCCCAACTCCTGACCCGGTTAACGGTCAGCAGCGCTGGATGGATACCGTGGTACAAGTAGCGAAAGCCTAATTCAACCTGCCTCTTCCCCGTTCACAACAAAGGAACGGGGAAGGGAGCAGCAGCTTTATGGACAAAAAATCCGTCAAGTGGAAAGGGTTTCAAGGATGGTGATAATTGAAAGTGAAACTAAAAATACTACTGCTTTCAATGATAATTGTATTAGTTGCAGTTGTCGCAGCTGTCTTCACTACAGATTATTATACCTCCCAACCGTCTTTTTGCGGGTCATGTCACATGATGAAGAAATATTACAATACATGGGCGTCAGGAAAGCATAATGAGGTCAAGTGTATTGAATGTCATTTTGCCCCCCAGGGTGGAAAGTATTCATTCAGATCACAATTCAAGGGACTTGGACAACTGTATACTTATATGTCTGCCTATACAAAGCATACAACCGTTCGCAAACCGTCATCGGTTAATGACTTAAGCTGCATGACAAGCGATTGTCATCCAAGAGAAAAACTGGACGAAAAAAAATATGCATTTGGAGAAAATGCTTTCTATATCCATAAAACTCATTTTGAAAACACCATCGAAGGACAGACGATTCACTGCGATTCATGCCACCAGCATCTGTCCGCAGGCAAACACCTGGAAGTGCCCAAACAGGCTTGTTTTCTCTGTCATTTTATGAATACGGAATTTAATCAGGACAGGGGAAAATGCTCGCTCTGTCATACCATACCGACAAAGCCGCTGCAGAGACAAACGAAAGAGGTAAAGCCGGGAGAAAAACCCGTTACCCATCAAAGCCTTAAAGAGGCAAAAGTGGATTGTCAAAGCTGCCATTATGAGCTTATCCATGGGAATGGCGAAATTAAGGAAGAAGAATGCATCAACTGTCACGATATGCCCGAAATATTAGCAAGTGCGGATGACATGGAATTAATGCACGAGAAACATGTCGGTGAGCAGAACGCCAGGTGTTTTGACTGTCATCGGCCAATAAGACATGAACAGATTGAATTCCTGGACCCTGTACGAGAGGCCTGTTTTATTTGTCATCCCAACCACCATAATTACCAGAAACAGCTACTGCTCGGCAAAAAACGGCAAGGGATTATGAATGTTCCCGGCCTGATGTATGATGTGAAGACCAACTGCATTGGCTGTCATATTGAGAAACGATTCATAAAGGGTGAAAAAGTACTCCATGGATCTGCTGAAGCATGCGTTGCCTGTCATACTGAAAAGCACTACGGCATGCTTGAGGAATGGAAAAACAAGATCAAGGAAGAGCTGGAGTATGCCCTGGATATAGAAAAAGAAGCAGAGCAGGCCATCAGGGCTGCAGAGGACAAGGTGTCCATGGAGAAGTTAAATGAGGCAAAAGGGATGTTGCGAAAGGGGCAGAAAAATCTACGTTTGGTTGAATATGGCGGAGGAGTACATAACTATAAATACTCCATAGTGCTTCTTGACGACGCCATGAATAATTTCGAAGATTTAAAAGATCTGCTTAAGGAGTAAATTACAATGCGAGGTACAAATATGAGTAATTCAGAAGTGCAGGAGAAGGCTGAAGAAGCAAGGACACGAAGTAATATTTACGGATTTCTTTCGACAATGTTTCGGGAAGAAATCACCGCTGAACGTCTCCGCCAAATAAAGGGGCCGGTCATAAAAGAAGCTTTATCTGAAATGGGGTTACAATATGATATTTTCTCCCAAAAAGGCCAGGACGAACTACTTGAGGACCTTGCCGTAGAATACGCCCGACTGTTTTTAGGTCCGGACAAACACATCTCCCCCCACGAGTCAGTTCATCACCAAAGGGATGATGGAGATTGGGGGACTCACTGGGGCGGTTCAACAGTTGATGTCAAAAAGTTTATTGAGACCACCGGCCTTGAATATAAGCAGGAATATTCCGGAATGCCTGACCATATCAGCGTTGAACTTGATTTCATGAAGGAAGCAGCCGGACGCGAGGCCCGGGCCATAGAAGAAAAAGACTGGGAAGGGGCTCTTTATTGCCAGAAAATGGAAAAGAAATTTATTTATGACCACCTCATAAAATGGATCCCGGCATTTTGTGATAAAATTATTTCTCAAGCTGAAATTTCATTCTACGGCGATCTGGCTGATATTACAAAAAATTTCATCACTTTAGAGTTTGAAGAAATAAACGAATCCATTTCTGTAACAGAAGGACTGGTTAATTAGGGACGGAAGAATAGTAAAAAAAGTAACCAAAAACAAATGAAACCACAGTTTCGGAGGGAAAAAATGTTTGGTTTAGGAACCCCTGAGTTATTGATTATCATGGCCATCGCTTTTTTGGTTTTCGGCGGCAAGAAACTGCCCGAATTAGGCTCCGGCCTTGGCAAAGGCATCAGCTCTTTTAAAAAAGGATTAAAGGAAATTGATAAGACGTCGACTCCCGACGCTTAAAAGTTTGTTGGTTAATTTTAAAAAAAACTCCGAGCCAAAAGGCCTACGTCATAATTGGACGAGATAAGGTCTGAGGCCGACAGGGTAGTGCTGGAAACGGTTCTGCCTCCCGACTTTGGAAAGGAGCATTAAATGAAAGATTTTCAAAACAATCACCCGTCCCCCCTTACCAATCCTCCAACTTTCCCAGAGGACGGCGGCCTTGTTGACGGGCGGGGCCGCCGCATTACCTACCTGCGGCTGGCTATCACCGACCGCTGCAACCTGCGTTGCCGCTATTGCCGTCCGGAAAAAGGTGTGCCCTTCATCCCCCACAAAGAAATTCTCCGCTTTGAAGAACTGGAGCGTCTTGTTGCTATTTTCTGCGCTCTGGGCATAAACAAGGTACGTGTGACAGGCGGCGAACCGTTTTCCAGGCGGGGCTGCCTGCCGTTTCTGACAAGACTGCGGAAGATTGACGGAATGCAGCATCTTCATATCACAACAAACGGGGTTAAAACCTCACGATATCTTGATGAACTTGCGGCTATTGGTCTTGACTCCATTAATGTAAGTCTTGATACCCTCGACCGGAATAGATTCTGGAAGATCACCAGGCGCGATTACCTTGAAGCCGTCCTGCAGACGGTGCATGGTGCCCTTGCGCGGGGTATCCCCCTCAAAATCAACAGTGTGGTTCTCGAAGACACATGCGATGATGAAATTATCCAACTGGCCGGGTTGGCCCGGGATTTCCCCATTACCTTGCGATTTATTGAAAGAATGCCGTTTTCAGGAACAGTGCGATCCAAGAAGCTTGAAAACGGCAATTTGTCCCTGCGGCTGAAAAGAATTTTCCCTGCCCTTGAAGAATGCGCTACCGCTTTACCGACAACCGCCCGCATCTTTGCTCTACCAGACTACAAGGGAAACCTCGGACTTATTCAAGGCTATTCAAGGCTATTCTGCAAAACATGCAACAAGGTGCGCATTACCCCAACCGGCATGCTGAAGACCTGCCTCTATGACAACGGGGTGCTGGACTTGAAGAAGCTGCTGCGGGGTGGTGCTGGAGACCACGAAATCAGAAAGGCTATTATCGCCTGTGTGCAGAACCGTTTTATCAACGGACATGAGGCAGAACAGTTTTCCAGTCGGACTAAAGAGCCGTCGATGGCAATGATTGGAGGGTGATATTATGACCGACCTTACCATTTCCATACTGCTGCTTGCTGTCATTTTTTCCATGGTGGCATTTTTCTATGCATCGGTCGGCCTGGGTGGCGGTTCTTCCTATACCGCCCTGCTGGCAATATTCGGGGCATCCCAAGTAACCATCCCCATGGTGTCTTTGACCCTCAATGTGCTGGTGACCACGGTTGGCAGTATTGTTTTTCTGTCGCAAAGGCATGCCCGTCTGCGGCTGATTGCACCATTTCTGATTTCTTCCATCCCCATGGCCTACGTGGGGGGGATGCTGCACCTGCCAAAGATGCTTTTTTATCTGGTTCTGTTCGTTTCTCTGGCCTTTGCCGCCATGCGCATCTATTTTCCCCCAAAAACAAAACCATTGGAGCTTGATGATCGTGGAAAGTTTTTTCTAGCGCTTGGCTGCGGAGCTGTTCTTGGACTTATAGCCGGTATCGCCGGCATTGGCGGCGGCGTGTACCTTGTGCCGCTTATCCTCCTCTTAGGACTGGGCACAGCAAAGGAAGCTGCTGCCTGCGGTGCTTTTTTCATCTGGGTCAATTCAATGGCAGGCCTGGCGGCCCGTCTGCAATACAACAGCATTGATCTTACCCTTTATATGCCTTTGATTATAGGCGCGGTGGTCGGCGGTTTGGCAGGTTCCATATTAGGGGCTGGACGCTTTGAACCTCGTACCATGCAAAAAATTCTTGGCACTGTGCTTATTGTGGCAATTATTTTTCTCGGCAGAAAAATCGCTCTGGCCATAATGTGAAATAAGGAGTGACTGTCTTTTATATATGAAACATTTTCATTTTGAATGGAGCTCTTATGATCGATGTTAGCCCAAAATTTAATTCATTACGTTATGCCAAGGCGGAAGGCTATCTGTACGGCAATCCCGATGCACTTGCACGGGTTGCAGACAGAACTGTCCCGAAAGGCGATGTCCTTGAGGTGGCAAGGGCCGCCGGAATAGCTGCTGCTAAACGTTGCAGCGACATGATTATTTTCTGCCACCCCATCCCCCTGGACTGGGTGGAGGTCAATTTTGAGGTTGAGCCCGAGCATATCCGTGTCATTGCCGAAGTCCGCTCGGTGTGGAAGACCGGGGTCGAGGTCGAAGCCATCACTGGTGTCACCGGTGCCCTTTTAAACGCCTATGACATGCTCAAGCCGCTTGATGACAAACTCTCTTTCGGGGGAATTAGGGTGCTGAAGAAAAGAGGGGGGAAAAGTGATTTTGCCGATACATTTTCCAAGCCGGTTCAAACCGCGATCCTTGTTCTCTCAGATTCCACCCATGCCGGCACACGAAAGGATAAATCAGGCCTGATCATCAAAGAGTTTCTTGAAGATATGCCTGTTGAAATCTCCGTCTATGAGGTGCTTCCTGATGATCGTAAACTGATTGCCGAACGGCTTATAGCCCTTGCCGACAAAGAAAAGATGCAATTGGTCTTTACAACAGGAGGGACAGGTCTTGGCCCAAGGGACGTGACCCCGGAGGCAACACTTGATGTTCTTGAACGAACGATTCCGGGCATCGTTGAGGCTGCACGCAAACATGGCAGGGACAGGACGCCATTTGCCATGCTTTCGCGAGGGGAAGCTGGTGTGCGCGGTGAGTGCGTGATTATTAACCTGCCGGGAAGCTCAAAAGGCGCCCTGGAAAGCCTGCAGGCCCTGTTCCCCGGACTGCTGCATATATTTCCCATGATGCGCGGTAAAGGGCACGGCAAAAAAAAGCAGTAGAGGATCAAGATATGATTTCCATCGAAGAAGCCCAGCAAATACTCAAAGAAAACCAGCCATCTCCAAGGATCACAGATGTTTGTCTTTCCGAGGCGCATGGATGCTGTCTTGCAGAAAATGTATTCGCTCCTGAACCATCGCCCAGGTGCACCAACTCTGCCATGGATGGCTATGCCGTCCGCTGGTCTGATGTGCAGAGAACAACAGAAAATGAACCGGTCAGCCTGCAAGTCACAGGAGAGAGCATGGCCGGTGTGCCTTTTGAAGGAGAAGTAGGCTTTGGTGAAAGCGTTCAGATCAGTACAGGGGCCATGATGCCGCAAGGGGCAGACACGGTTGTGCGTATTGAAGATACAGATGATTCTGATGAGAAGGTCAAAATATTAGCTGTTCGAAAACAGGGGCAGGATGTCCGCCACGCTGGCGAAGAATTCCAGGCAGGAACCAAATTATTGGAAAAAGCTACTGTGTTGAGATCACGGGAGTTAGCGCTGCTTGGGGCAGTTGGCTTATATACCGTTTCTGTTTTCAAGCCGCCAAAAATTTCCTTGCTCATTACAGGAACTGAGTTAACGGACCTGCAGGAGAAGGATATCAAGCCCCATCAAATAAGAGATTCCAATTCAATTATGCTTGCCAGTGCTGTTAAAGAAGCCGGTGGAAAGATATTAGAGTCAATTAATATTCAAGATGATCTTGAAAGCACAATTCAGGCAATTACCAAGTCGTTCAATAAAAAAGCAGACATTATTCTGTGTTCAGGCGGCGTATCCGTTGGCAGGCATGATCATGTGAAAAACGCAGCCGAAGCCGCAGGGTTCCAGCAGTTATTCTGGAGAATACGCCAGAAGCCAGGCAAACCCCTGTTTGCTTGTCGTAAAGATGAAACTCTTCTATTCGGGTTGCCGGGGAATCCGGTTTCGGCATATATGTGTTTCAACTATTATGTAAAGCCCGTCCTTGCAACATTCCAAGGGTTTCCTACCTGCAAAAATTGTTTAACTGCCGTGGTGGAGGAAGAAATGGCAAATCCCGACAAGCGAACGAATTTTATTCGAGTCATTGTCAGCAAAATACCTAACGAGATACCATCCATAAAAAAAACCGATGCACAAGGTTCCCATATGTTGAGCTCTGTTGTTAACGCGGATGGATATATTATCCTGCAGCCGGGAGAAGTCCTTGCACCTGAGAGTTTAGTTAAAGTCTTTTTATTTTAGGAGGAAGAATCATGGCCTATGTTGAAGCAGTCTGCACCAGTCACAAAAAAGGAATTGTAAAGAGAGAACGAGAGAAAGTCGTGTTGAAAGAAAATTTCGGCATTGAGGCTGACGCTCATGCCGGCGACTGGCACCGCCAGGTATCGCTCTTGGCCGGGGAGTCCATTGACACTGTCAAGGAAACCTTGCCGACCCTTAAAAATGGCGCTTTTGCAGAAAATATTATAACCAGGGGAATTGACCTCACGCAATTATCGGTGGGTGATCGTCTTCAGATAGGTGACACCATAATCCTCGAAATCACTCAGATAGGCAAGGTGTGTCACAACAGTGGCTGTGCCATTAAGAAAGCTACTGGAGACTGCATCATGCCCAAGGAAGGGCCTGTTTGCAGTAGTCGCTACTGGAGGGGCCATATCCAGTGCTGATGAGATTCAGGTAATGATTTAAGCAAACAAGCCCAGTAATTTAATTGTTCATGGAGCATTTTTTGGGCTTCAGCATGGAGAATAACGTATGAGCAGTCACCCTAAATTTATAACATTAGTCGCTGTTGCCTTGGCGGTATTTATTCTGGCCTTCAGCAGTCACGCCAAAAGCAGTGACTTGCCCAAGCCGCCGAAGGAGAACGCCGCATCTGAGACCCCCAAGAACTACGAGACCCCCAAATACTTTGTACCTCCCCCACCCTTTTCAGAGGACATCTTCCCCTGCTCCGAGTGTCATGCGGATATGGACGTCAATCCTGAAAGAAGGATGCTGGAAGATGAGCATGTTGAAATTTCTGAAATGTTCAACCATGCCAGTGAGCAGCGCTGGTGCCTTGACTGCCATAATCCTGACAACCGGGATGTGCTGCGGCTGGCCAACGGTGACCTGGTCTCCTTTGAGGAATCGTACTTTCTCTGCGGCCAGTGCCACGGGACAATTTTCAGGGACTGGAAGGCCGGCATCCATGGCAAGCGAACCGGTGAATGGAACGGCAGGAAACAGTACCGTTTGTGCGTGCACTGCCACAACCCTCACAGCCCGAAATTCAAACCCTTAAAACCATTGCCGCCACCGGATAATCCACTGGAAATAAAATACAGAAAACTTTCGGATGATGAAATTCCCAGGAATCCCCTGGGTAATATTCAATAAGAGAAACCAACGATAATCTACCCGGCTGCAAAAAAATAAAAGCATAGTATTGGATGTATCTATGAAGAAAAAAACAAACAACAAAGGTCAGCCTAAGCCATTAACACGCCGGAAGTTCCTTAAGGGAACAGCTGCCGGCGCAGCGACCCTGGCAATCCCGGTCGGGACTTCAGATGCCTCGATCTGGCAATCTTTTTTCCAGAAACATTTCCGTGAGATGAGCAAGGCAGAAATGGCGGAAGTTATCAAGCGCATGGAAAAAGAATATGCCAAAAAGTACAAGACCTCTTTTAACATCAAGACAACCGATGCGCTGCCCGATACACTCTTTGGCTACGGGCTTGATCTGTCCCGCTGTATCGGCTGCCGGCGCTGTGTTTATGCCTGCT
>PVMK01189071.1_pt2 | contig 17364 bp, 15 predicted proteins | sample 1853481 | NCBI WGS metagenome assembly PVMK01 (sample SAMN08533507, study PRJNA380276) | Marine sediment metagenome, whole genome shotgun sequencing project.
AACGCTTGCGGGATATCGAAGTCTTTGAAACTGAGCTCATGGGGCGGGACGTCGATCTGGATGTATCCGCCGGCTTTGAAGTCGACCTCTTCCCCGGCGGGCAACTCCAGAATAAGCTCCTTGATAAAATCGGCCACGCTGTCATTGGATTTAACCTTGCAGACCCATTTTTTGGTCTCAAACACCTCCGGTGGCACTTCAACCTCCATGTCCTGCTTTACCGCCACCTGGCAGGCCAACCGGTTGCCCTCACGGCTCTCCCGTTTGGTAATGTGGGCCAATTCCGTCGGCAGGATGTCGCCGCCGCCCTCGTGCACCTTTACCAGGCACTGACCGCAGGTGCCGCCGCCGCCGCAGGCCGACGGAATAAAGATACCCTCGTCTGCCAGACTTCCCAGCAGTTTGCCGCCGGGTTGGGTAACCAGTTCCTTTTCCTTGTTGACCACCATCTTAATATCACCGCTGGGCAATAGTTTTGCCTTGGCGAACATAATCAAACTGACCATCATCAAAACGATGAGGGTGAACAATCCCACGGCAATAAGTAGCTCGCTCATAACCGGATCTCCCAAAATTTAAGATTTAGATCTCATGACTTACTTTTAAAAAGAGTCAACTTTTTTGGACACTATCTATATTTATTTGCTCCAAATTGAGGAATTGCGAATTCAGGAATTTAGGAATTGAAGGTATTCTGTCTATCTAATCCCACCATTCTCCAATCCCTGAATCCCTAAATTCCTTAATCCCTCAATTCCGTGTCACAGCTTAATACCTGAAAACGCCATGAACGCCATCGCCATCAGGCCCGCGACCGTAAACGTGGTTCCCAGCCCCCGCATGCCGGCCGGCGGGTTGCTGTAGGTCAGTTTTTCCCGGATACCGGCCAGGCAGACCAGCGCCAGCGCCCAGCCCGTCCCTGAGCCCAGGCCGTAGACAATACTTTCAGCAAAAGTGTAATCGCGCTCAACCATAAACAGCGATCCGCCCATGATAGCGCAGTTGACGGTGATCAGGGGCAGCAAAATACCCAGGGCGTTGTACAACACGGGCACAAATCGATCCAGCACCATCTCCAGAATCTGCACCACGGCTGCAATGACACCGATATAGGTCAACAGACCCAGGAAGCTCAAATCCAGCTGTCCCTGGCCGGCCCAGGCCAGAGCGCCTGATTTAAGCAGATACTGATAAATGATATTGTTGACCGGTACCGTAATCGTTACAATAAAGATCACCGCCACGCCCAATCCGATAGCGGTCTTGACGCTTTTGGACACGGCCAGAAATGTGCACATGCCCAGAAAAAATGCCAGGGCCATGTTTTCGATAAAAACAGATTTTATAAAAAGACTCAGATAATGTTCCATTGGACTAGTCCTTTTCGTTTTGCTCGGGTTTCCAGGTTCTGATGGCCCAGATCAAAAATGCAATTAGAAAAAAGGCACTCGGCGGCAACACCATCAGCCCGTTATTGGCGTACCAGCCCCCCTGGGTTACGGACTTAAGAATTTCGAAGCCGAAAATTGTGCCCGACCCGAACAGTTCCCGGAAAAAGGCCACAACCATCAATACCATACCGTAGCCCAGGCCTTGGCCGATGCCGTCCAGAAAGCTTGCCCCCGGGCCATTCTTCATGGCGAATGCTTCCGCGCGCCCCATGACAATGCAGTTGGTAATGATCAGACCCACGTACACCGACAGCTGCTTGCTGATGTCAAACAGAAACGCCTCCAGGACCTGGGACACCACGATCACCAGCGTCGCAATAATGGTGATCTGGGCCCCGATGCGAATACTGCTCGGTATCTGGTTGCGAATCAGGCTGACGGCGAAATTGGAACAGGCCACCACAACGGTGACGCAGAGGGTCATCACGAAAGCGGTTTGCATTTTGCCGGTCACCGCCAGGGCCGAGCAGATGCCCAGCACCCCCAGGGTAAGCGGATTGCGGTTGAATATAGGTTCCCACAAAAGTTCTTTGATTTTCGGTTTTGCCATTTTATGCTCCTTTGGCCTGCAGCCGTTTAAGCAGTTTTTTAAAACCGTCGTCGCCCAGCCAGTATTTTACTAAATTTGTGACACCGTTGGCTGTCAGGGTCGCACCCGACAGCCCGTCAACCTGATAGGGGCTGTTTTTGTCGGCCGCGCCCTTGACGATATGCAATTGAACGCTGCCGTCTTTGTCGTATATCTTCTTTTCCGTCCATTGGGCTTGCCAGGCGGGGTTATCGATTTCGCCGCCAAGCCCCGGGGTTTCGGCATGCTCGTAAAACGTGATGCCGAGCACCGTGTTTAAATCCCCGCCTATGGCCAGAAATCCATAAAGCGTCGACCACAGGCCTTTGCCGTCGATGGGCACAATCACCTGATCCAGCTTGCCGTCTTTTTTCACCAGATACACCAGGGAATACTTCGCCCGGCGGCCGATTCCCGCCAGGTCCTTCTCCCTTGGTATTTTGACACTCAATTCAGGATTCTTGGCCGCCTGCCGTTGATCGAACGTTTCCGGGTCCAGTTGCTGATCTTTGGAAACATACTCGCCGGTTGCCAGATCGACGATGTGCTGCTCGATCTGTTTAAACGCTTCTTCCACCGAGGCCTGCGCATCGTATAGACCGGCCACGATCAGGATATTTTTTTTGCGATCCCGAATCTTGTTGGCCTCCTGCTTCGAGCGCAATCCAATCGCCGCTCCCGAAACCAGCAAAGAACACACAGCGGCCAACACGATTGCCACAATAAAGGTTTTGCGAACAGATTCACGTGCCATTTCGTATTTTCCTTCTCTTGATATTGGCCTGCAAAACGAAGAAGTCGATTACCGGCGCAAAGACATTGGCCAGCAAAACCGCCATCATGACCCCTTCGGGGTATGCAGGGTTAATAACGCGTATGAGAATCGTCAATACGCCGGCCAGGCCGCCATAAAACCATTTGCCGGTCTCCGTCAGGGTCGCCGACACCGGATCCGTGATACAGAAAACCAGGCCGAAGGCAAAAGCCGCCCACCACCAGATGCCACCACGGGCGGCATCAGAAACATCGGATTCGTATCACTGCCGATGGTCCACAGTAAGGCCGCAAATCCCCATGCCGCCGATCAGCATCGACACCATGATGCGCCAGGACCCGACGCCGGTGACAGACCAGAATGGCGGCGCCGATCAGGCATGCCAGGGCGGATGTTTCACCTATCGATCCCGGCATGCTGCCCAAAAATGCCTGGGACCAGGTCACATTGATGGCCTCCATGCCGGTACTGACATTCGTGGTACCCAGGGCCGCCAGCGGTGTGGCCCCGCTGATCCCATCGACCACAACCCAGACCGCATCGCCGCTGTTCTGTGCCGGATAGGCAAAATAGAGAAATGCCCGGCCGGCCAGGGCGGGATTGACAAAGTTTCTGCCGGTGCCGCCAAACACCTCTTTGGCCACCACAACACCGAAGCTGATCCCCAGCGCCGCCTGCCACAACGGAAGCGTGGGCGGAAGCGTAAGGGGGAAAAATCAAACTGGTGACCAATAAACCTTCATTCACATCCTCTTTGCGGACGATACCGAACAAAACTTCCCAGACGCCGCCCGCCGCCACGCTGACGATATAGAGGGGAATAAAGTAGAGCGCCCCGTGGATGATGTTGGCCAGAAAACTGCTGGGGTCATAGCCCACCAGGGCGCTCAGCACGGCACCACGCCAGCCCGGTGCCGCGGCCATGTTCATGGCCTGCATGGCCGTGTTGGCCTGGTAGCCGGTGTTCCACATGGCCATGAATACGCACGGGGTCAGCGCGTAAACCACCAGCGTCATGATGCGTTTTAGATCCATGGAGTCGCGCACGTGCGGCTCGACGGTGGTGACTTCGTCGGTGGTGTACAGGAAGGTGTCCGTGGCTTCAAAAAGCGGGTATAATCTTTCTAACTTCCCGCCTTCTTCAAAGGCCGGCCGTATTTTGTCGAGAAACTGTCTTAGTGGCTTCATGGTTAGCTCTTATCCTTCTTTTTCGATATGGGTCAAAACGTCACGCAACAGCGGTCCGTAATTGTATTTGCCGGGACAGACAAACGAACACAGGGCCAGATCTTCCTCATCGAGCTCCAGACAGCCTAGATCCTGGGCCTTTTCGGTATCGCCGACAGTCAGTGAGCGCAGAAAATATGGCGGGGCGATATCCAGCGGCATCACCTTCTCATAGGAGCCGATGGGCACCATCGCGCGCCGGTTGCCTTCGGCGGAACTGGAGAAGGCAACCTTGCGGCCCCGGCCAAATAACGCGGATGCATACAGGGCCTTGACCGAATAGCGGTTAAAGCCTGCCAGGGCCCAGCCCAGAAAATCCCGTTCTCGCCCTTCGGCAATGGCCGATACCTGTAAATGGGGGCGCCCCAAAAATGCATCGCCGCCGTTGGCCTGCCGACCCGAAAGCACGGAACCGGATATGACCCGCACCTTATCCAGGTTCAACTCGCCTGCGACGAGTTCATCGATGGCGGCACCCACCCGCGTGCGGATCAATCTCGGATTTTTTACCGCCGGGCCCGCCAGGGAAATCACCCGCTCCAGATAGAGCCTGCCGGTGGTAAACAGCCGTCCGACCGCAATGACATCCTGGTAGTTGATGCTCCACACCGTCTTTTGATCACTGACCGGATCCAGAAAATGAATGTGTGTGCCCGCCAGCCCGGCCGGGTGGGGACCGGCGAACTCCTGCATCGATACGTTGGCGGTCCCGTCACCCGGGATATCGGCACCGGGCCGTTTGCAGACATACACCGGCCCGTCCGTCAGCCGCGAAAGAATTTGCAGGCCGTGGCCAAAATCCTCGGCCCGCTCTTTAATGATGAGCGCCGGATCGCCCGCCATGGGGTTGGTATCCATGGCGGCAACGAAAATGGAGTGCGGTGTGCTGTCCGGCGCCGGCACCTTGCTGTAGGGCCGGGTGCGAAAGACCGTCCACATGCCGGATTGAATTAACATATCCTGTGCCTTATCGCGCTCCAGGTTATCCAGCTCGGCGGCGCTGAAGGATTGAAACGTTTCTTCTTCCTCGCCCTCCAGTTCGATGACCATGGATTCAAACTTGCGCTTAGCGCCGCGGTTGACGGCAGCCACCTTCCCGCAGCCGGGTGATGTAAACTGCACCCCCGGTGTTTTTTTATCTTCAAACAGCACCTGCCCCAGCTTGACCGAATCGCCCACCTCAACCGCCATCCTGGGCTTCATGCCGATGTAATCGTCGCCCACCAGGGCCACACGGCTCACCGCCGGCCCGGTATCGATATCCTGGGCCGGTGCGCCGGCAATCGGTAGATCCAAACCTTTGCGAATTTTAAACATGTTTCATTTCCTTAATTAGAGTCTTAGTTGTGAATTTTGTGCATTTTGTGTCAAAATATTTCTCAATTGAAAGAAGTAGTTACTCAAAGAAATGCCTAAAGTTACAAAATGCCTAAAATGTCTAAAATTGAGGTATTCTATCGATTTTATTAAAAGAAAAAAGCAAGGTATTTTAGTCATTTTAAATTTTAGCTCATTTTTCCGGTTTATCCGGGTTAGATTTCCGTTTGACACATATCGCGTGCCAGGTCTTCACTAATGTTCATGCCAAATAAAGCGGTCACACCACCAGCAAAATCCAGGGCGTTCCGATGACCAGGAAGATCAACAGATTGGTTAAGGTCACCATACCGCCCATGCGGTACATGTCTCCCTGGGTCAAATAGCCGCTGCCGGCACACAGCACATTGGCGCTGGAGCCCTGGGGGGTGATCGCCGCAAAAAAGTTGGTGGCAAACAGCAGCATCAGGGCCATGAGCAGCGGCGGGACCCCGGATTGAACTGCCACCCCCAAAAATACGCTGTAAAGCGCCAGCATCTGGGCGGTCTGACTGACAAAAACGTAGTGCAGCACCACGTACAAAACCACGATGGCCACATACACCACCGGCCAGCTCAACCCCTGCAGACCCTGCGCCAGCTGGTTGCCCACCGCCGTCATGAACCCCAGTTCGTTTAACTGGCTGCTCATGGTGTACAGGATCGAAAACCAGATAAAGGTGCCCAGGGCATCGCCCTGGGTTTTGAGATCATCCAGGGTAAATATCCCGGCAACCATTAGCACCGCCAGACCCCCAAAGGCGACAGCGGTTTTGTCAACCCCCAGCTTACCGGCCAGGGCCCATAAAATCACCATGCCCACAAAGGTGATGCCGGTGATCCATTCATCCCTTGACATGGGCCCCATCTTTTGCAGCTCTTCCGCAGCGGCCCTGGGGGCTTCAGGGGTTTCCTTGACTTCCGGGGCAAAAAATTTGTAGAGCAGAAATGGCACGAGAATGAGCGCGACGAATGAGGGAACACTGGCCGCCATGAACCAGGAACCGAAGTTGATGCCCTCGACGCCCGCATCGGCGGCCATTTTAGCGCCGACCGGATTGGCCGCCATGCCCGTGAACCACAGGGTCGAAGAAAGGGTGATCCCGGCAATGCAGTTCATCATCAGGTAGCTGCCCATCTTTTTTTGGGTGCCGTCTTCGACTTTGGAGCCGCTCCCGCGGGCCAGCGCCAGGGTGATCGGGTACAGCACCCCTGAGCGCGCCGTATTGCTGGGAAATGCCGGCGCAATGAGCGCGTCGGTAAACACCATGCAGTAGCCCAGCCGCAGCGTGGATTTGCCGAACTTGCTGACCAGCATATAGGCCATACGGTTGCCCAGCCCGGATTTGATCACGCCGTTGGCCACCAGAAAGGCGACCACAATCAACAGGATAAAGCCCTTGCCGAAGCCGGAATAGGCCTTGACCGGATCCAGCACCCCCAGAAAGATGGCCGCCACCACCGCGATGATGGCCGTGGTCAAAATCGGGTTGGCGCCGATCACCACCGCCAAAATGGCGGTAATGAAGATGGCAAACAGATGCCAGGCCTGGGGGGTGATATCCCATGGCGCCGGCACAAACCACAGGATAGCCAGAAAAACGAGCATGATGATGACCCGCGGCAGTTTGACATCCATGACACCCTCCTTAATTCAGATATCGTTTATTGGTTGATTAGTTGATTGGTTAAGTGGTTGTCAATATGGATTTATCCCATATTTGCAAAATAATTGGACACTTAATGTTTCAACAATCGTAACATTCTGAAATTATGACTATAATTTACCCAATCAACCACTCAACCAATAAACTATTCAACGAGGTTTAAACGCAATCGTCGATCAAGCGATTTCCTTGATCCCGCCCATACACAGGTATTTAATCTCCAGATAATCTTCCATGCCGTACTTGGAGCCTTCGCGCCCAAAGCCGGATTCCTTGACGCCGCCGAACGGCGCTACGGCGGATGAAATAAGTCCGGCATTGATGCCCACGATGCCGTACTCGAGCGCTTCGGCGACCCGGAAGATCCGGCCCACATCGCGGGTGTAAAAATAGGACGCCAGTCCGAACTCGGTGTCGTTGGCCATCCGGACCGCTTCTTTTTCGGTTTTAAAACGGAACAGCGGCGCAAAAGGGCCGAATGTTTCTTCCTTGGCGACCTTCATGTCGGTGGTGACATCGGCCATCACCGTGGGCTCGAAAAAGCTGCCGCCCAGTTCGTGTCGCTTGCCGCCGAGGAGCACCTTGCCCCCTTTATCCATCGCATCCTGGACGAGTTCTTCAACGGTCTCCATGGCGCCGACGTCGATCAGGGGGCCCTGCTCGGTGTCTTCCTCCATACCGTTGCCCACTTTCATTTTGCCGACGGCCTGCACCAGCTTTTCAGCAAAGGCGTCGTACACCCCATCCTGCACCAGCAGCCGGTTGGTGCACACGCAGGTCTGTCCGGTGTTGCGGAACTTGGATTCAATCGCGCCTTCCACAGCGGCGTCCAGATCAGCATCATCAAACACGATAAACGGGGCATTGCCGCCCAGTTCCATGGACGTTTTTTTAACGGTTCCGGCGCACTGCTCGATGAGTTTTTTGCCGATTTCGGTAGACCCGGTGAAAGTCAGCTTGCGCACGATGGGGTTGCCGGTCAGCTCACCGCCGATGGCACCGCCGATCCGGTGACCACGCTCAGGCCCCCGGCGGAAGTCCCGCGCGTTCACCCAGCTCCGCCAGGGCCAGCGCCGAATAGGGTGTGGCCGTGGCCGGCTTGATCACCATGGTGCAGCCGGCGGCCAGTGCCGGCGCCGCTTTGCGGGTGATCATCGCCGCCGGAAAATTCCAGGGCGTAACAGCAGCCGTTACGCCCACCGGCTGCTTGATGAGAATGATGCGTTTGTCGTTTGAATGGGCCGGAACCGTGTCGCCGTAAACCCGCCGGGCCTCCTCCGCGAACCACTCGATGTAGGAAGCGGCGTAGTTGATCTCGCCCCGGGACTCGTTTATGGGTTTGCCCTGTTCGGCGGTCATGATGATCGACAGATCCTCCCGATGCTCGATCATCAGATCAAACCAGCGGCGCAGCACCTGGGATTTTTCGTAAGCCGTTGTCTTGCGCCAGGACGAAAATGCTTCTTCGGCGGCCTCGATGGCACGGCGGGTCTCTTCGGCGCCCATTTTGGGAACGGTGCCCAGCTTTTCCCCGGTCGCCGGGTTGGTCACATCGATGCTTTCGCCGCTGTCGGCGTCCAGCCAGCTGCCGTTGATGTAACATTGCTGACGAAATAGGTTTTTATCTTTTAGCTTCAGCATGGGTTTTTCCTCCCATTGGCAAGTTATGGGTTATTCGTATTTGGTTATAGGTCACCGCTGGTCTTAACTTTGCGCCTCATAGTCTTTGGAATGAAAGCTATCGGCTGAGGCCATCTCCCAGTATTTGGCAAAGATGGGATGATCCGTGCCGTCGACCAGTTCACCGGGTTTCAGAAACTGATAAACCTCTTCCAGAGTCTTGACCTCGGTGGGCCCCGTACGCGTCGTAATGTATTCCGGTCTGAGCTCGGAAGGATGTCTTAGACCGGTGGCGGGCACGATTTCCTTGAGGACGCCGATGGTACCCTCGTGGTACTGATAGACCCGCTGGGCCTTGTCCTCGACCACCAGGGCCTTTTGCATCTTGGGGTCCTGGGTGGTAATGCCCACCGGGCACTCGTTGGAGTGGCAGCGCTGGGTCTGCAGGCAGCCCAGCGCAAACATGAACCCGCGGGCGGAGTTGGCCAGTCGGCACAATGCGCCATGCCCGCGGCCATCAGGCCGGGCGAGACCATCTTCCCGCTGACCCGATGACGGATGCTGTCCCTCACGCCCGCCCCACCAGGGCGTTTTGCACGAAAACCAGCCCTCGCGCAGCGGGGTCCCATATGATCGGTCAGCTCCAGGGGGGCGGCGCCGGTGCCGCCTTCGGCACCGTCGACCACGATAAAATCGGGGGTGATCTCCGTTTTTAGCATGGCCTTGCAAATTGCCATGAATTCCCACGGATGCCCGATGCAGAGTTTAAACCCGACGGGCTTGCCCCCGGAAAGCTCGCGCAATTTGGCCACAAACTCCAGCAGGCCGATGGGGGTCGAAAACTCCTTGTGATAGGCCGGTGATTCACAGGTGGTGCCGATCGGGACTTTGCGTGCCTCGGCGATCTCGGCCGTAACCTTGGCGCCGGGAAGAATGCCGCCGTGACCGGGTTTGGCGCCCTGGGACAGCTTGATTTCCACCATTTTGACCTGGTCGTCCTGGGTCTGTTCGGCAAAAAGGTCGGGATCAAAATTGCCGTCTTCCTTGCGGCAGCCAAAATAGCCGCTGCCGATCTGCCAGTTGAGATCCCCGCCGGGCTGGCGGTGGTATTTGCTGATGCCGCCTTCGCCGGTGCAGTGGTAAAAATTGCCCCTTTTGGCGCCGGTGTTCAGCGCCAGCACGGCGTTGGGCCCCAGGGAACCGAAACTCATGGCGGAAATGTTGAACACCGATGCCGAGTAGGGCTTGCTGCACTGGGGGCCGCCGATGGTCACCCGCGGCTCCTCTTCGGATATCGGCCGCGGGGTCAGGGAATGGTTGAGCCACTCATAATTGGTCTTATAAACGTCCATTTCGGTACCGAAGGGCTTCTTGGCCTCGATGCCCTTGGCGCGCTGGTACATGAGCGTACGCCAGTCCCGGTTAAAGGGCTTGCCGTCCTGGTTGCTTTCGATAAAGTACTGGTGAATCGGAGGCCCCAGCGCCTCCAGGAAAAACCGCATGCGCCCCATGATGGGATAGTTGCGCAGCAAGCTGTGCTTGGCCTGGGAATAATCGTACAGGCCCAGCAGGGCCAGGGGCATGAAAATGATCAGCGGCCACCAGAAATGGAAACTGAACAGGAAACCGAGGGCCAGAAACAGGATGCTGAGCGCGATGCAGACCTGCATGGGTACCAGACGAATCCGGGTTTCCGCTGAAAACAATACGCCACGATGTTTGGGTTTTTCCATGGTATTTTCCCTTCTATATTAGCCTTGAGGGAGGTCTAATGGGCAATGATTTCTCCCAGGCGTTTGGTAAGTTTCATGTTTTCCTCATAATCCACCGGCACGATCACCAGTGTCGGTTTCGATGTTTCCTTAAAAGCCTTTTTCATGGCCGGAACGAATTGATCGGCAGCTTTCACCTCTAGGGACTGCCAGCCGAAGGCGTCTGCCAGCTTGACAAAATCGGGGTTCACCAGGTCGATATTCGAGTGTTTGCCGAAGGCGGCTTCCTGCTTCCATTTGATCAAACCGTACTGGTTGTCGACCCACAGCAGAACCGTGATCGGCATTTTGTATCGCACGGCGGTAATCATATCCTGCACGTTCATCATAAACCCGCCGTCACCGCACAGGGCCACGACGTTGCGGTCCGGATACACGCGCTTGGCCGCCATGGCCCCGGGCATGGAGCCGGCCATACTGCAAAAACCGTTGGAGATAATACAGGTGGCCGGCTCGTAAGCCGGGTACTGGCGCGCGACCCACATTTTATGCGCCCCCACGTCGCTGATCAGAATATCGTCAGCACCCATAACGGAGCGCAGATCACTGAGGATGCGCTGGGGTTTCATTGGAAACCCGTCGTCTTGATTGTGCTCTGCGAGCTCGGCCTTCATGGTTTTACGCACGCCGCTCATGGTTTCTTTATAGCTGTCGGTGCGGGCCGTGTGATCGGCGGTCAATCCGGCCGTCAAGGAGCTCAAGGCGGTCCGGATATCGCCGATGATCTCCACGTCGATGTTGTATTTCTGGTCGACTTCCGCCGGCTGGGTATCGATGTGGATAATTTTTTTCGGCTCGCCCACATTCCAGTGATCCGGATGCCATTCCACCATGTCGTAGCCCAGCGTGATCACCAGATCGGCCTTTTCAAACCCTTCCAGGGCCAGATCCCGCGCCCCCAGCCCCACGGTGGCAAAGGCATGGTCATTTTTAATCGACAGGGCGCCTTTGCCCATGAATGTTTCGGCCCCGTAAATGCCGGATTTGTCCAGAAAAGCTTCCACTTCCGTTCTGGCCCGGGCGCGCACACATCCCAGGCCCACCAGCGCGACCGGAAAACTGCTTTCCGCCAGCAGCTTGAGCGCCGCTGCAACCCGGTTGGGATCCACACCGGTCTTTTCGACCTCGGCTTTGCCGCGGATGGGCTCGAGGTCGCTGTTGCCTTTGGCAATATCCTCCGGCAGCTCGATGACCGTTACCCCGGGTTTTTCACTGGTGGCCAACCGGAAGGCCTTGCGCACGATTTCCGGTATATTGTCCGGGGCCATCACAGTGGCGGCCCATTTGGTCAGGGGCTTGAACATGGCAACCGCATCCATGTTCTGGTGCGACTCCTTGTGCAGGCGATAGGTCCCCGCCTGCCCGATGATGCCCACCACCGGAGAACAGTCCATATTGGCCTGGCCGAGTCCGGTGGTCAGGTTGGTGGCACCGGGACCCAGTGTGGCCAGGCACACGCCGGGCTTGCCGGTCATGCGGCCGTACATGTCCGCCATAAACGCCGCGGCCTGCTCGTGCCGGCAGATGACAAACTCGATCGGTGAGTCGAGCACCGACATCATAAAGTCGGCATTTTCCTCACCGGGAATGCCGAAAATCGTATCGACGCCCTCGGCCTCCAGGCATTTTAAAAAGAGATCGGATGCTTTCATTGGGTATCTCCTCTTTGTTTTTCAGATTAGTAGCGATCCGGGTTCATAAGGACGGTCTTGTTTCACCCTGGGTGGGTGATAATGTTTAGCATCTATGTTTAGGTTTCAGGTGTCGGGTGTCAGGTTTCAGGATACGAGTTACGGGTTACGAGTTACGCGTTGCGCGATGAATCACAGAAAATCTGAAACGCATGTCCGTCATCTGTTTTCTGACCTCTGTCATCTGTCATCTGAAACCTGAAACCTGACACCCTTATTACAAAAAATCCCCTAATGACTGCCATATAAAGCCCAGCACGAAAAGAAACGTCAGCGTATACAGCGCTCCGGCAAGGACCTTGCTCCAGGGTGTTCCTTTGGCCTCGGGTTTTGAGGTTTTTTTCACTTCTTGCGTCATTGCTGTGATCTCCCTTATATTAAGGTTCAGGGTTCCCCACTTCGCCCTCCGGGCTTCGCAGGGCAAGCAGGGTTCAACGTTTAAACACGCCGGCCACCTTTCTCCGCGCTTGAACCAGCTTGGTGATGAAATGCCCGCAGGGGCAGAAAAACCGGCACCAGAAGGTCGACATGAAAAAGGAGCCGATCAGAGCCAGCGGCAGAAGGAACCACTGGATCCCGACACCGGTCAGTGAAAACATCATGGCAAACGGTTCAAAGGCCCCCAGGGCCGGATTCGATGACAGAAAAATGGTCATCAAGGACAGCCACAACAGAAAATTGGCAATGAATTTGGAGCGTTTGAGGATGACTGTGGACGGTTTCATCTTGCCGCCGCCGATTTTGCCCAGGATATACTGGATACCGTAAAACGGGCAGATGCGGAAACACCAGACATTTTTGCCCATAATAACCGCCGCCACCACCGTGCCCATCGCCAGCACCCACCAGATGATGTGGGTTTTGAAAGGCGGGATGAATCCCATCACCAGGCCGCCGAAACTGGAAATGGAGATGCTGGCGTTCAGGTAAAAGCCCACGATGACAATTGTTGCCGCCAGGTAAATATAGCTCCAGGGTTTTTTACCGTATACGGCCGGAATAAAGGCCAGCACGAAAATCATCAGGATCAGGATCTCGCCCAGCCCGAACTTCCAGGGCGTTTTTTTCCATTTGGGCTCCAGTTTGAAATGCTGGGTGGCGGCGATGTGAGCCGCCTTGCGGACGGCCTGGGTGCCCGCCATGGTGGTGATCGATGCGCCCGACACCATATCGATGTCGACACCCGCCAGAAAATCATCGGTCACGTGCTTGCCTTCGAACTGAGCGGGGAAGTTGGCATCCTCTATTTTCTGGCGGAAGGCCGGTGTCTCGCGGTTGTCGAGCAGCATAACCTCATGAATTTTGGCATCCTCTTTGATGCGCACGCCGACGACAAACGGTCCACCATAGCCCTGGCCCTTGGAAATGACGATATAGTTTCCGGTGGTCCCCTTCTTTTCGCCCACCTCAAATACCACCGGATCATCGTTGATCTTGGTCAGCTTCTCATAGGGAAATTTCTGCTTGACCATGGTTTCGTAATCTTTTTCCGATGTGGCCAGACCGATGATAAAGGCGGCGATCAATGTCGCCCAGGCGACATAGCGTAAACTGCCGCTAACCGCCTGGTGCATTTTAGACAGCTTTTCCGCGACCGGTATGGGGATGTGCGGCAGGTCCACATGCGGCATTTCAAAATGCGGCCAGGTGTCCTCCCGGGTCGCGGCCGAAGCCGGCGCTCCGGCCGCGGCCGTGATTCTGTCAAGCTTGGCATCGATATACTTCATGGTGAGCGTTAGCAGCACGATGCCGGGAAAGGCGAAAAACACCACCCCCCATTGCTGCGGCCCGCGGCCCCCCCCCCAGCACCGACGCGCTCGACCAGGCGATGCAAAACAGAATCAGGCCGATACCCAGCCCCATGCCGCCCCAGGCGATCCAGTTGAGGCGATAGCGCTTTGACAGCTTCACCAGCAGCGCGGCTGAAACAATGGTCAATATGCCGAGGGCAAGGAAGATTAGATTCATCATTTTATTCTATCTCCTTTGAATTTTCAGCACTGAGAAAAACGGTTGCCAAGCAGCTAAAAAACGTTTTGTCCGTATCTTCTCCGTTCTCTGTGCGTGTTTGGTGGTTTGAAACATTGTTTTGAAAAACTACCCCTGCTTGATGATTCCGGTAACGTGGCGGCCGACTAATGTCAGCAGCACAACGCCCGGAAAGCCGAAAAACACAACCCCCATGGCCGCTGCGCGGGGCACACCTTCCAGCACCGATCCCATTCCCCAGGCAATGCAGAAAAGAATCAGCACAAAGCCCACTGCCAGTCCTGCCAGCGGCCACCCTTTTATGCCGTGGCTGAGCGACAGGCGGATTAGCCACCATGCGAAGCCGGCGGCCATAAGCCCTACTATGAAAAAAGTGATCATCATCATGATATCGATTCCTCCCAATCCAGATACTCTGTGAAATGAGCTAAAATGATATAAAATTTAAAATGACTAACCCTCCTACAGCGGACAAGAATTGTGGTGTCGCTTCGCTCCAACTTTTTTTTATAAAATCGACAAAATTCCTCAATTTTAGGCATTTTAGGCATTTTGTAACTTTAGTCATTTATCCGGGTAACTACTTCTTTAATTAAGAAATATTTTGTTTTAAATGCATAGAACTCACACCTAAAACTCCACCCATTAAGTCTTTGGCCCATATAATTTCCCCTTGGGCGGGCCGTGCTTCCACCATTTTTTGACCTTGGCGGGGTCACCGACCTTGCCGTAGCCGAACAGGTCATCGAAGATGCGCATGATATAGTGCACCGGCCCGGGGGAAAGCACGTTCTGGGCGTCGACCAGCCGGTGATGCCAGAAGGACGGCTTGTTGTAAGGGCAGGAAGCGATACAGATGCCGCAATCCCCGTCATTTTTAAGCCAGAAACGGAAGCACTTCTCCGAGTCGCTGTAGAACTTCAGGACGCCGATATGATTCTTGAACCAGTCGTCCGGGTTTTTAGAAAAGGTGGGATGGTAGCTGGGCTCGTCGTCCATCGTGATGGCATTGGACGGGCAGGCCATCGCGCATTTCTTGCAGTTCCGGCAGAAGCTCATGACATGGTAGTCCCGCGGTTTATCGTATTCGAAAAAGTCCAAGTCGGTGTAGACCTTGGCGAGTCGGTGCCGGGGGCCGTAATGCGGAATAATGACCTCGCCGTTGCGGGCGCCTTCCCCCAGCCCGGCCATGATGGCGTAGGCGGGATTGATGCCTTCACCATTGACCGAGGGTACGGCCCTGTAACCCAGACTTTGTATAAAGACGGCCAGCGCGTATACTGTTTTAACACAATCGCTGTACCCCATGGCCACCGTGCCGGATTCAGTCCAGGCCGGGGCCGTGGCCATATTCTCGTAGTTCATCTCGCAGGCGATCACGATGACCGACTTGGGTTTGAACGGAAAATCGTCCCAGGTCAGCGTCTTTTTGCGCTTGACGTCATACATGGGGTCATAATTAAAGCGCGGATCGTTGCGAGCGATGCCCACCACCGTCGCGCCATACAATTTGGCGGCATTCTTCATGGCTTGCGAAGCCGCTTGCTTGGATTCGAACTCGTATTTGTGATCGACCAGGTGGTGCTGCTCCCAAGTCAGGGCGCCGACATTGGACTGGCCCATCTGCTGCCAGGGCGCCATGTACTGGCTGACGGCCCAGCCCCCATCGGCCAGGGCGCGATCGAGCTGGGTGTAGCCGGGCGCATTGCGATAAGGCTGATGTTCGAACCCCTGCACCATTTCGTGCAGTTCCGGATCAAAACCGGCAGCCGCACGGGTCAGGACCGCGTTTTTCTGGCTGAAAGGCTTGAAGAGTTTTTTGTCGATGGGATTGGGCAAATCGTCGAGCTCCTTGCCCTCCATCCGGTTGAGCACAAATGCCCCCCCGGCGGCCACGGCGGCCACGCCGGCCCCGGCCAGGCCGACCTTGAAAAATTTCCGCCGGCTGTCATCGATTTGCTCTTCCTTTTCCTGGTTTTCTTCCTGGGTTTCGTCGCTCATGATTTTACCTCCTAAAATTTGTACATCAGTAAAAAAAAGGCGCTGACGCCCTCATTTTTGTTCTCTTTTCGGTTCCAGGCCTTGAATGATTTCCAGTTCCAGTTCCTGCAAAAGCGCCGCATATTCCCGATGCCGATCAGGCGCTTCCGCACTTTTGGATTTGGCCCAGTAGTCAAGCGCTTCTGAACATTTTTGGTAATTCCGGCAGAGCGATCGAAAGGATTCGCTGGTACGATACATCTGCCGCAAAGCGTTTCTGCGATCCGGAAAATTTTTCATGACTAAGAACAGGCTTGGATGAATGACCCGCATTGTTTCGCCTAAAATGCCTTTTTTGTTGAATCGATCCGAATATGAAAGACCGCTAAAAGTTTAAAAAATGATATGTGATCAAAACTTTAGATCGACATGCTTTTATTATCGTTGTCTGTAATAGACAATTTGATGCCTGTGCACTAAATTTAGGATAAACAAATAGCGTTTAGGGGTGATATTTATTGTAAATCGAAAACCTGGTCCTATGGTCCAAATCACAGATCCCTGGCTGTGCCATAGATCAAATCTGGTACTGGTTTCAGGTGTCAGGACTGGAAAGGTTTCAGGTGTCAGTGTTCAGGTGTCAGCAATTATGAGCGTAATTTCTGAAGCCTGACATTAAAATATGCGGTCTCTCAACGGCGCTCCTTCAGACACTCTGACGTTCAGCCGACACCTGACACCTCGTATGAAACTCCGCCTGGCCGGAACAGTTAACAGATTGAACGTTGAACATCGAACGTCCAACATCGAACGTCCAATATTGATGTTCGATGTTCATTTTTTAGTTATCTCCTTATTTGAAACTATAAAGTTTCTTCTACGATCTGGACGCTCGCGGCCAGAGGCGGTGCTCATGCGTATCGTACCTGAAACGGCATACCTTGATTACGGAATTCAATACCGATCCAGATAACCGTAAGGAGAATCGATAGTACATCGGCAACCGGAAACGCCATCCAGAGACCGACCACACCAAATAGCCGTGGAAGTATCAGAAGGCCCGGGATCAAAAATAGCACCTGCCGCGCAGAAGCCAGTATGAAAGACGGAACTCCCTTGCCGATTCCCAGAAAGAAAAAACTGACGATGATCTGAAGTTGTATGGCAAAAAATAACAGGACGAATATTCGAAGTGTGCGAACGCCTTCGGCGATGAAACGCGGATCTGAATTGAAGGTTGATATGACCTGTGTGGGAAATATCATAAA
>PVMK01123769.1_pt1 | contig 17354 bp, 17 predicted proteins | sample 1853481 | NCBI WGS metagenome assembly PVMK01 (sample SAMN08533507, study PRJNA380276) | Marine sediment metagenome, whole genome shotgun sequencing project.
GGTGCCCTTCGGTGTCGTTGGATGGAGACGGATCGCTCATGAAACGCATCATCACTTGGATCCTGGTCGCCGACGGATCCCGCGCTCGTCTGTTCTGCAACGACGGACCGGGCCGCGGCGTCGCGCCGCTCTCTGATGACCTGTTGACGGGCAGCAACCTGCCGGGCCGCGAGATCATGAGCGATCGGCCGGGGCGGACCTTCGATTCGGCGGGACAGGGACGCCATGCCATGGAATCGAGGACCGACCCTCGCGAGGTCGAAAAGCGGCGCTTTGCCCACACGCTGGCGGCGATACTGGAAGACGGACTCAACCAAGGGAAATTTGACCGCCTCGTGCTCGTTGCGCCGCCTAAAGCACTCGGCCAGCTCCGTGGTGAATTGTCCAAATCCGTGCGCATCAAAATCAGCGCGGAACTAGCGAAGGACCTCACGCACACGCCGCCACACGAGCTTTCAGAACACCTGGGCCGGATTATGGCGGTTTGAGATTGGGATTCGGCTGAATCACTCTGCGGAGAGACGATGATGATCAAGACAATACTGGTTCCGACCGATGGCTCCGAGCACGCCAAGAAAGCTGTCCTATTGGCCGCTGACATCGCCGAAAAATTCGACGCGCGCATGGTCGTTCTCCATGTTTTGTCATCGGATCCCTTACCCGAGACTCTCGTTCACATGGCGGAGGTGGAGCACATCACCCCTCCACGCAGCGAATCGTCCATAGCAGACACGCCGGAAGGCAAATACCCCGCGTCCACCATCTTCGACCAAAAGGACGACAAACCCAGGATCCGCCGGTTCGTTGCGGAACGCGTCGTGTCGGAGGCCGAAAAAATCGCCAAGGACAAGGGCGTCATGAATGTGCACTGCGTGATCGAGGACGGCGACCCGGGGAAGGAAATTCTAAGATACGCCGAAGAAGAAACCGCCAACCTGATCGTGATGGGAAGCCGCGGGCTGGGCGACCTGCAGGGGTTGCTCATGGGCAGCGTGTCCCACAAGGTGAGCCACCTGAGCCCCTGCTCCTGCATCACCGTCAAATGAGCGCATCGACTTGGAGCGATCAAATGCGCCGGATCCGCCCGCCTGGGGCATTCCTGCCTCATTGCACGAGGCAGCGTAAGCTCGCGCCGTTTGATGGATGTTTGAGGTAATTGGGCAGAATGGAAAACCATAACCGCTGGGTCTCAAGGAACGTATCGAGTATCAGCATCTCCGCGATTAAGGAGATGGCGATGCGAAGCGCCATGGTCAAAGGCGCGGCCTCTCTTGCATGGGGCCTCCCGTCGTTCAAAACGCCTCAGCATATACGCCACTCAGTGGAAAGAATGCTCGAAGCAGACCCCGACATTGGGAAGTATGCTCTTCCCGATGGTCTTCCGGAACTCCGCGCACTCGTCGCGACGGAGCATTTCGCAGCAACCGGGATCGAAGCAGACGCTGATCGAAACGTCATGGTCACTGCAGGTAACATGCAAGGACTGAACGCCTTGTTTCACGTTATTATTGACCCTGGTGACCAAATCATCGTGACGGACCCAGGCTTCGCATCGCACTTCCAGCAGATCCGGCTTTGTGGCGGCGAACCGGTGTATTGGAAGATGACCGAGACTGACGATTGGAGTCTCGATATCGATTCTCTGGCTGATCTGATAACGGACAGAACAAAGGGAATCGTTCTGGTTTCTCCTTCGAACCCGACAGGAAAAATATTTTCTGAGTATGAACTCCGACGGGTTGGGCGCATTGCCAAAGACCGGGATATTCTTGTGTTGCTGGATGATCCCTACTCGCACTTCACCTATGAGAATAAGGACCGCTACTTCAATTTGGCTTCTGTCGCTGAGTTCACCGATCACATTGCCTACCTTTTCACTTTCTCAAAGACCTATGCAATGAGTGGTTGGCGTCTCGGTTATATGATCGTCCCGAGCGCCCTGAAACGCCAGGTCCTTAAGGTCCATGACGCAACAATCATTTGCACACCGCGTATCTCTCAAGTAGCTGGCATAGCAGCTCTGGAGCAAGAATCGGTGCATCTAAGGGAGTTTGAAAAGATTCTCGCCAAACGCCGCTCGCTCATCTGCGAACGTTTGGACGCATTGCCTCACGTTTTTCAATACGTAAAACCCGAGGGCGCTTATTATGTCTTCCCAAGGATAGTCACCGAACACTCAGACTCATTTGAGTTTTCGACGAGGCTTCTTGACGAAGCAAGAGTGACGGTTACTCCAGGCAATGCTTTTGGACCTACCGGCGAGCACCACGTTCGGATGGCCTTTTGCGTCGAAGATGAGATCATCGAAATCGCGTTTGACCGCATGGAAAAGCATTTTGGTCGATAAAGAATTTCTAACAAATCATGGTCGCCGTGTAGGGGCAGGCCGCCCCTCCAGAGTCGGCTTCGGGTTTCCGCCGGCCACATGCCGACAGATCTGGACGAAGCCTTCGCCACACTTAGCACGGAAATAGCTGTTGGAGACTGGTGATGGCGACAAGAAGGAACCCCACTCGGACCGTCATACTAGGGGCGGCGGGCCGTGATTTTCATAATTTCAACATGGTGTATCGCGACGATCCCGCGACCGAGGTCGTCGCCTTCACCGCGACCCAAATCCCGGACATCGCGGGGCGTCGTTATCCGCCATCGCTTGCCGGTGCGCGGTATCCTAGCGGGATCCCCATCGTCGAGGAGAGCCAACTCGAGACCTTCTGCGCAAGAGAGGATATCGAGCGCATAGTCTTCGCCTACAGCGATGTCAGTCACGCCGACGTCATGCACAAGGCCTCGATCGCTTTGTCGACCGGAGCCGACTTCGTATTCCTCGGCCCCCGTCGCACGATGTTGCGGGCAAAGGTCCCGGTGATTGCGACCTCCGCGGTTCGAACCGGCTGCGGCAAGTCGCAGACGACGCGCTGGTTGTCGCGGTTGCTCGGGAAACGTGGCCTGCGGGTGGCCGTTATCCGCCATCCCATGCCCTACGGCGACCTTGAACGCCAAGCCGTTCAGCGTTTCTCGAAGCGCGCCGATCTCGATGCCGCGGACTGCACCATCGAGGAACGGGAGGAATACGAACCGCATCTCCAGCTTGGCAACATCGTATACGCGGGTGTCGATTATGCCAGGATCGTGGCTCAGGCGGAGGAAGAGGCCGACGTCATCTTATGGGACGGCGGTAACAACGACTTCCCATTCATTTCGCCGGATCTGCACATCGTGTTGGTCGACCCTCTAAGGCCGGGTCACGAAACGACGTATTATCCGGGGGAAGCCGTTCTGCGCATGGCCGATATCATTGTTGTCGCGAAAGCCAATTCGGCATCGAGCGCTGACGTACAGCGGGTTACCGAGACCGTTCGTGGCGTCAATGCCCGCGCCACCATTGTCCGCGGCGCCTCCCCGGTGGAAGCCGACGACCCCGAAGCCATGCGGGGCAGGCGTGTTCTGGTGGTCGAAGACGGTCCCTCCGTCACACACGGCGGTATGCCTTATGGCGCCGGCTACGTTGCCGCCACTCAGGCGCAGGCAGCCGAGATCGTCGATCCTCGCAGCGGCGCCGCAGACGAAATCGCCGCCGTCTACGCACGTTATCCGCATATCGGGCCGGTGCTTCCCGCTATGGGCTACAGCCGTGCACAACTCGACGCCTTGCAGGAGACCATCAATGCGTCCGCAGCCGACGTGGTGGTGGTGGCGACTCCGTGCGATCTCGGCAAGTTGATCGCCATCGACAAGCCGGTCGTCCGCGTCCGCTACGAGTTCGCGGAAGTGGGGACACCCGGCCTCGGCAGCCTGGTCGAGGATTTCCTGGATGTACGTTAATCCCACCAGACGAAGCCGTCAGTAACTTCCGCGATCACCGTCCCGGCTTGCCGAAGCAATCCGAGCGCGTGCGAAATAGAGCCCCAGCATGCGGTTTGAGATTGTGACGGCGGGACGGGGAATGATGGAAGCAGGTAAGGTCGTCGGAGAGATAGAAGCTGAAACTCATGATGATGCCGTGGAAGCATTGAGGGAATTTCTTGGTGGGCGTCCAATGATTTGGGACTTGCGCCAGTCGCAGAAAGATATGCGCGAATAGGTGTCGCTCCTGAAATCCTTATCTGAGGGCGTCGAGGGCGTGCGGCGACGCGCGACGAATCGCACGGGCCTGCGGCAAAGACTATGCTGCACTAAAAGGCCGGTTAGATGACTGCAACCCCAACCCGCCGCCAATCATCAAAACCACTTGCAATCAGGGGGCGTCCATAGATGACACCGCCTGCCAGCCTACCAAAGCTCCTGAAGCGCCTTCAGGATGTCGTAGCGGCTGATCAGGCCAACCAAGCGGTCCTCACTCATGACCGGAAACCGCCGGTAGCGTACTTTCAAAAACATCTCGGCCGCCTCGACGATATTGGTATCGGCCTCGATGGTCTGCACATCGGAACTCATGAACTCCGAGACCGGTCCGCCGCGCTCCTTGTGGTAGCTCACGCTGTAGGCGATCTTCAGGCAGTCCTTGATGGACAGGATGCCCACAAGATCTTCCTTCCCGTTGATGACCGGAACGCCTGAGACCTCCCACTCGAGCAGCAGCTTGATCGCGTTGTGGATGTCCATCTCCGGCGCGACGGTGACGAGGTCGGTCGCCATGAAGTCCCTCACCCTAGCTGACTGTGTCATGACGACTCCGGGTTTGTGCGCAAGGCTTCGCGGCTCCCTTCGCCGGTCTCACAAACCCCGCAGCCGATCCCGGCGCGATCGGCGCAGTCCGGCCGGCCACAGCCCCCTTCGAGTGGCCGCCGTCCCGCAAAGACGCCCAGGGCCATGCCGAGCATGGCCAGGCAAAGAACGAGGAACGTGAAAAGGAAGACTTCCATGCTGCTCCCGCCTAGGCGATCAGGTAGGGCGCAAAGCCACGCGTCACAAGCTCGGCAAAGCCCTGGCCGCTCCTGGCGATGAAGAAGGCGGCAGTTCTCTCCCGCTCGGCCAACTCGAAGCCCGCCTCGGGGCCGAGCACCATGAGCGCAGTGGACAGCGCGTCCGCCTCCATGGCCGTGGCCGCGATGACGGTGACCGAGGCCAGTCCGTGGTCCACGGGTCGGCCGTTGCGTGGATCGATGATGTGCGAGTAGCGCTGGCCGTCCCGCTCGAAGAAAATCCGGTAGTCGCCGGAGGTCGCCAGCGCTTGGCGCCCCAGGCGAACCACACGTTGTACCGTACGTGAGGCGCCGACCGGCCTCTCGATGCCGACCCGCCATAGCTCGCCCCGCGGCCCGTATCCGCGGCCGCGCAGCTCGCCGCCGATGTCGATGAGGTATTGCCGCAGGCCGAGCCGGTCCAGGTGCTCGGCCACCTGGTCGATGCCGAAACCCTTGGCGATGCTGGAAAGATCGAGCCGAACATCGCCTTGCCGCTTGCCGAGCGCCGGCGGCTCCTTGCCCGTGCGAAGCTTGGCGAACCCGATCTGCCGGCGCACTTCTTCGATCCGCTCTTGGCTCGGGACCTGCCCATGAGCGCCGCCGGGACCGAAGCCCCAGAGGTCCATCAGCGGCCCGACAGTGGGGTCGAAAGCACCCCCGGACAGCCGGGCCACGCGCAAGGCCTCTTGGACCACGGTCAGGGTGTCGCGCGAGATCTGCGTTGGTTCCGTGGTAGCGGCGTTGAATCGGGACAGCTCGGAATCGGTGCGATAGGTCGACATCCGCCCGTCGACGCTTTCCAAGATGCGCGCGATCTCCCGCGCCAGCCCCTCGCGCTTCAGCTCCGGCGGCAGGTAAGGGATCTTGACGCCGTAGGTCGTGCCCATGGTGGCGCCGCTCAGCTGCGTCAATTGGCGGCCACCATCGCAGGCCATCAAGCTGAGAAACGGTGTTGCCAGGGCCAAGCCCTTGGCCTGCCGGATGACCTCCCGTCTGGTGAAAACGCTAACCATACCCTAACCGCCGAAATCGTCGAACAGGATATTATCGGGGTCGACCCCGAGGGAGTCTAGCATGTTCCGAACTGCCGTGATCATCATGGGCGGGCCACAAAGGAAATACTCGCACTCCTCGGGCGCCGGGTGGTCCTTGAGGTACTGCTCATAGAGCACCTCGTGAATGAAGCCGGTCGGGCCCCGCCACTCGTCCTCTGGGCGGGGGTCGGACAGGGCTACGAACCAGTCGAAGTTGTCGTGCTCCGCCTGCAGGCGGTCGAAGTCCTCCCGATACAGGATCTCGCGCGCGTTCCGGGCGCCGTACCAGAAGGTGATCCTGCGCCCCTTTTTCAGGCGCTTCAGTTGATCGAAGATGTGGGAGCGCATGGGCGCCATGCCGGCGCCACCGCCGACAAAGACCATCTCGCTCTCGCTCTCCCGGGCGACGAAATGACCGAAGGGTCCGGCGACGGTGACCTCATCACCCGGTTTGAGGCTGAAGAGGTAGGAGGAGACGACACCGGGCGGCACGCTCTCCGGCGCGCCGGGGGGTGGAATGGCGATCCTGACCACAAGTATGATTAGCTTGTTCTCGGCGGGATAGCTCGCCAAGGAGTAGGCCCGTGTGGCGGGCTGTGACGTGCCGGCCTGGTAGCGCCAAAGGTCGAGCCGGTCCCATTCGCTCCGGTATTCCGGTCCGATGTCGAAAGCCGCGAAGCTGGCCCGATAGGGGGGACAGGTGATCTGGATATAGCTGCCCGCGCGGAAATCAATGGTCTCCCGCGCCGGCATGTCCAGGATCAATTCCTTGATCAGGGTCCCGATGTTCCGGTTCGCGCGGATCCTGCATGTCCACTCACTAGTCCCGAAAGCCTCGTCGGGGACTTCCACCGTCATGGCCTGCTTGACGGTCACCTGACAGGCGAGGCGATTGCCCTCGCGAGCCTCGCCCCTGGTGATCTGGGTGCGCTCGGTCGGCAGGATCGCGCCGCCGCCTGCGAGAACCCGCACCCGGCATTGGCCGCAGGTGCCCATGCCGCCACAGGCCGACGGCAGGTGGATGCCCGCCTCGGCCAACGCGTTCAACAATTTACTGCCGACCCGCGCCCTGATCGTCCTTGTCCCGTTGACCCCGATCTCGACCTCGCCCCGCGCCACAAGCCAGGAGCGCGCCGCCAGGATCACCAGCACCAACAGAAGGATGATGGCGGTGAAAAGCGCCACACCAAGGCCGATCTCGGTCATCCTCTGTCCTCACCCAAGAGCCCGCTCCCTCATCCGGGGTGAAGGCCGGAGAGCCCTAAAAATCCCAGGGAAATGAGCCCCACGACGATGAAGGTGATGCCCGTGCCCTGCAGGCCCTCGGGCACGTCGCTGTATTTCAACTTCTCGCGCACGCCGGCAAGCGCGCAGATGGCCACGGCCCAACCGAAGCCGGTGCCAACGCCGTAGACCAGGCTCTCGCCGAAGTCGTAGTTGCGCTCAACCATGAACAGCGATCCGCCGAGAATGGCGCAGTTCACGGTCACCAGCGGTAGGTAGATCCCGAGCCCCTGGTGCAAGGCGGGGAAGTACCGCTCAAGCACCATTTCCAGGATCTGGACCATGGCCGCGATCACGCCGATGAAGCTGATGAGCGCCAGGAAGCTGAGGTCCAGATCGCCGAGGCCGGCCCAGGCCAGGGCCCCTTCCTTGAGCAGGTAGCTGTAGATCAGATTGTTCACCGGGACTGTGATTGTCTGAACCAGGAACACGGCGATCCCGAGCCCGAAGGCCGTTCCGATGCGGGAGGAAACCGCAAGGAACATGCACATGCCCAGGAAGAAGGAGAGCGCCAGGTTCTCGACGAAGGCGGCCTGGATGAATAGGCTTAGGTGGGCGTTCATCGCAGCTCTCCCGCTTCGGGCACGGGCCGGGCCTGGAACTCGTTGGTCTCGGCCTGGGCCGGCTTCCAGGCCCTGATGGCCCAGATCAGAAAGCCGATGCTGAAGAAGGCGCTGGGCGGCAGGAGCATCAGGGCAACCGGCTCGAACCATCCGCCCGCCGCGACCGCGCGCAGGACTTCCACGCCCAGGAGCGTGCCGGCGCCGAGCAGCTCACGGATGGAGCCCACGGTAATCAGGATCCAGCCATAGCCGAGGCCATTGCCGAGCCCGTCCATGAGGCTGGTGCGGACATCGTTCTTCATGGCGAAGGATTCGGCGCGCCCGAGGATGATGCAGTTGGTGACGATGAGCCCGACGAAGACCGAAAGCTGTTTGCTCATGCCATAGGCGAAAGCCTTCAGCACCTGATCGACGACGATGACCAGGGAACAGATGATCGTGATCTGGATGATCAGCCGGACGTTGCGAGGCATGTGATGGCGGATCGAACTCACGATGCCGTTCGACAGGGTGAGGACCGCCAGCACCGCCGCCGACATGATCAAAGCGGTGGCCAGCGTCTTGGTTACCGCCAGCGCCGAGCAGATACCGAGAATCTGCAGGGTGATGGGGTTGCTGCCCACCAGGGGGGTCAGAAAAGCACGTCTTTCCGGGCTATTCATCTCCGATTCTAGCCTCCCTCCTTTGCGATCCTGCGCAGATAGGGCCCGAAGCCGTGCTCCCCGAGCCAGTAATGCAGCAGGTTCGTGACGCCATGGGCGGTCCAGGTGGCGCCGGTCAGACCGTCTACCTGGTAGGGTGCTTCCGGCGAGTCGGGCATGATGCGGCCCTGGCCGACCCCGAGCCGGATATCCTCCCCTGGGTCCCGGACCTTCTTGCCGCGCCACTGCGCCTTCCAGGCCGGTGAATCGATGAGCGAGCCCAGGCCGGGCGTTTCTCCGTGCTCGTAGAAAGCGAGTCCCAGCACGGTGTTCCCGTCTTCTGCCAGGCCAATGTAGCCGTACAGCATCGAGCCGTATCCCCGGCCGCGCACCGGCAGGATGACGAGTCTTAGCCGACCCTCCTGCCAGACCAGATAGACCACGGCGTACCTGGCCCGCCGTTTGAGCCCGGCGATATCCAGCTCGGGCGGGATTTCGATGCTCTGCTCCGGGTCTCTGGCCGCACGCCGCTGGTCATGGCGGCTAGGCTCGATCGAAGGGAGGTAGGCCCCGCTTTCCAGATTGACGACCCGGCCCTCCAACCGAATGCCTTCGGCCGCCGTAAGCTGTTCGGCCGCGCCGGGCAGCAGCCGCGCGATCTCGATCATGTGTCTTTGGCGCTCCGCCTCCTTGTTGGCGATCTGGAGCGGCCGCAGCAGGACCGCCGAACCGGCCACCAGAATCGAGCCGATCAGGGCGACGGCCAGGGTGACGGCAAGCGTCTTGACCGGGCTGTCGTTAGGCAGCTCGCGGAAACGCGCCCACCATCCCGGCCGCTCAGCCATCGGTTCCTACCCTTTTCCCTTCGCCGGTGCGACTCAGCCGGCGCCTGATGTTGGCACGCACCACGAGGTAATCGATCAGCGGCGCAAAGATGTTGCCCAACAGGATGGCGAACATGACCCCATCAAGGTGCGAGGAATTGGTGACCCGGATCAGCACGATCATGACGCCGATGAATAGGCCGTAAATCCAGCGGCCCCGATCGGTCATGGCCGCGCTCACCGGGTCGGTGGCCAGGAAGACCATGCCAAAGGCAAAGCTGCCCAATACCAGATGCCAGTGCCAGGACAGCCCCATGAAGGCATTGCCCCCGCCACCAAAGTGGTTGAACAGTAGAACCGTCCCAATCATGCCGAAGAAAACGCCCGCCATGACGCGCCCGGAGGCCACACGCCTGTAGATCAGGACGCCCGCCCCCAGGAGACAGGCCAGCGTCGAGGTCGCGCCGAAGGGGCCCGGAACCAGTCCGATAAAGGCCTGCATCCAGGTGGTCCCCAGCCAGGCTACCACCTCCGGCCCCTGGCGCTCGGCCAACTGCAAATAAGTGGCACTGGTGAAGGCGTCGACCACCGTCCACGCCGTCTCGCCGACCATCTCCTTGGGGTAGGCGACGTAAAGAAAGGCAAGGCCCGTGAGCGCCGGATTGAGAAAATTCTTGCCCGTGCCGCCGAAGATCTCCTTGCCAAAGACGACGGCGAAGGAGATGCCCAAAGCCGCCTGCCATAACGGAATCGAGGGCGGCAGCATGAGCGTGAAAAGCAGGGCGACCACAGCGCCCCCCTCGGCTGTCGGGCGATTGCGCAGCCGAGAGAAAAGCCGCTCCCAGAAGGCACCGACGGCCAGTGTGACTGTCAGAACCGGCAGCAGGTAAAGCGCGCCGTGCATGACAGCCGCGGCAACATTGGACAAATCGTATCCGACCCCCAATGCGTCCAGCAGCACCCCGCGCCAGCCCGGCGCCGACTCTGCCTGCGCGATAGCCACGGCGACGTTGGCCTGATGGCCGCTGTTGTAGAGGGCCATAAACAGGCAAGGCAGCAGCGCCAGCTGGACACAACGCATGGCGCGCGCCAGGCTGAAGGCATCGCGCACGTGCGGCGCGGCCTGGGCAACGGCGGGACCGGCGGGGATCCCGGATGCGCCGGACCCTGCCGCAGTCTGTCCCAAGGCTGCCGAGACCAGGCGCCGGGTACCCGATCGCGCGCCGGCCATCAGCCTTCCTTCTCGATACGGGCGAGCGCCGCCCGGAGCAGCAGCCCGTAATTCAATTTGCTCGGACAAACGAAGCTGCAGAGCGCCAAATCCTCCTCGTCCAGCTCCAGGCAGCCCAGCGCCCGGGCCATGTCGGTGTCGCCCACCAGCAGCGCCCGCAAAAGCTGCGTGGGCAGGATGTCGAGCGGCATGACCCGTTCGAAACCGCCGAGTGGCACCATCGCCGTCTGCCGGCCATGAAGCGCGGAAGTGAGAGCGAACTTCCGCTTTCGGGGTTGGCGGGGAACGAAAATGCTGTGGGTCGAAAAGGCGCTGTTGCCCTTTAGGGCGCCATCGCCACCTGCCCGTGCCTCGGCGATAACCGAGACCTGGTCGTGGTAGCGCCCAAGATGGATTTCCGCCCGCCGCGCCCGGCGGCCGGAGAGAACTGAGCCGGAGATGACCCGCGCCTCACCCTCCCCCAGCTCGTCCCGGGTCAAGTCATCCAGGTTGGCCCCCAGGCGCGCGCTGATCAGCCTTGGCCGCTTCACCAAAGGCCCGCCGAGCGCAATGATGCGTTCGACCCACAGCCTTCCGCTGGTGAAGAGCTTGCCCATGGCGATGACATCCTGGTAGCCCAGGTGCCAGACGCTTTCCCTGGCGTCGACTGGATCGAGCAGGTGGATGTGCGTGCCCGGCAGGCCGCTCGGGTGGGGTCCTGAGAATTCCACGGTCGATATCCGCTCGGAATCACCTTGGGGCAGGTCTACATAGGGCGCCTTGCACAGGAACACCGCCCCGTCGGTCAGGCGGGACAGCAGCGTGAGTCCCTTGGCAAAGTCGCTTCGGTGCTCCTCGATGACCACCTCCGACCGCGCGGCCAGGGGGTTGCTATCCAGGGCCGTCACAAAAATGGATCGGGGCGTGGTTTCGGGATCGGGCACTTTGCTGTAGGGGCGCGCGCGCATCGCCGTCCACAAGCCGGAGGCCAGGAGGGTTTCCTTGACCTGATCGCGCTGCAAAGCGGCTAATTCTCCCTCTGGCCAGCTAGAAAAGGTTTCCTGCTCGTCGCCCTCCAGGCGCAGGACCACGGATAGGAGCGCCCGCCGGTGACCCCGGTTGATTTCTGTAACGACGCCTGATCCGGGAGCGGTGAAGACAATGGCCGGATGCTTGCGGTCCAAGAAGAGGGGCTGACCGAGCTTGACCCGATCGCCTTCCTGGACCCGTAGGGAGGGACTGAACCCAAGGTAATCGCTCCCCAGCAGGGCGACGGAACTGACCTCGGGACAACCCGAGATCGTCTGTTCGGGGACGCCGTCGATCGGGATATCGAGTCCCTGGATTATCCGGATTGGCATGGTTCGGCCGGCCCTCGTCAAAGCGCTCCTAGTTCCCGCAAACAGGATCAAGTGGTCTCTAGGCGATAGAAATGGTACACGGAAATCAAGAAGGTGTCTCGGGCCGGTTGGGCACTTCGCCAACCGCCAGGGGCAATCGACGGAAGCAAAGGGAGAGCCCGCGTGAGCGAGACCGCCGACACCCTGCCGGCCTTGGACTTGCTGATTGGCGCCGTCATCATCGTTGCCATCGTGCTCAAGATGGGTTTCGAGCGCGTCGGCGTGCCGGCGCTGGTCGGCTTTATCGCCTTGGGCTTCCTGCTTCGCGTCGCGGACGATCACTGGAACCTGATCTCCGACCAGGGCCAGGTAGTGTTCGAGTTTCTCGGTAGCATCGGCATCATCACGCTGCTTTTCAAGATCGGCTTGGACAGCGATTTCCGTGGGCTCGTCGAGAAGCTGCCGCGCGCCTCACCCATTTGGATTGCGAACGTGGCGCTCAGCGGCCTGCTCGCCTATTGGCTCGCCCATGACCTGTTCGGCGTCGCGCTCATTCCAAGCCTCTTCGTCGCCGCCGCTCTTACCGCGACGAGCGTCGCCGTGTCGGTCGAGGTCTGGCGCGAGGCCCACGCCCTCGGTTCGCCCAACGGAGAGTTGCTGCTTGATGTGGCCGAACTGGACGATATCACAGCGGTGGCCTTCATGGCCTTCCTCTTTGCCATCCTGCCGGCCCTGCAGATCGGTGATGGGTCATCCTTGGCCGGAATCCTGGCCGAGGCGGGCGTGATCTTTGTTGTCAAGGCCGTCGCTTTTGGCGCCTTCTGCCTGATCTTCGCCCGCTATGCCGAACGCCCCATTGTCAAGTTCATCAAGGCCGTCCCCGCGCCGGGACCCATATTGTTGGTCGTCGGAATCGGCATCCTGATTGCAGGAGTGGCCGGGTTGCTCGGCTTCACGCTCGCCATCGGTGCCCTGTTTGGCGGCCTGGTGTTCAGCCGCGACCCCGATGTGGTGCGCATGGAAACGCTGTTCGAGCCTATTCACGAATTCTTCATGCCGTTTTTCTTCATCGGCATCGGCCTCAGCATGGACCCCCAATCACTGCTTTCCGCCACAGCCCTGGGCGGGCGTGCTGCTCGTCGCCGCGATCCTGGGCAAGCTGGTGGGGGGCCGGCGGGCCGGCGGTCTTCACGGCCGGCTGGTCGGGCGCGGTCCTGATCGGTATCAGCATGGTCCCAAGGGCGGAAATTGCCCTGTTGATCGCGCGGGAGGGGCAAAAGCTGGGCAATTGGGCGGTCCCGCCCGAGGTCTATTCGGCTGTTGTCCTGGTGGCGACCGTGACCTGCGCGCTGGTGCCCATCGCCGTGCGCCAATTACTCAGGCGTTGGCCGCAAAAGGCACCGTAACCGCTGCGCTAGCTAGGCGACCACATAGGAACCGAATAGAAGGAAAGCATCATATTTCGAGGTGCCCTTATGGGCTAACCAAAACCGCGCAGCTTTCTTTGATGTAAATTAATGAGTCGTCCGGGCTTGGGCTGGTTTAGACAAACTAAACAGATTTAGGGGTTATCCTCTCGGTTAACGGGAAGAAAAAGAAACAGCCCCCGAAGAGCCCGTAGGGAAGCTTAACACCTGTCCCGCCGGGCGCCATGATCTAGGTCAGGCGCCCCGCCTCAGGCGGATTTTCGGGCCTCGGACGGGGCCGCGGGCCCTGCGTAGTGTGCGCGGCACTCGGCCTCGCGGCCGCGCACCACCCGCCGGCCCTCGATCGGGCCGCGGGTCTCGGTGACCAGGGTGCACTGGCCCTCGGGCTGGTTGTCGGTGTGGTAGTAGATCACCACCCAGTCGCGGACCTGGCCGAGCTTGTGGGCACGCGCGGTATTGGAGAACAGCGCCGTGAAGTCCCAGGCCTCACGCCGCGTATGCAGCACCGGCAGCCAAGCCGCGCCGGAGGGGTTGAAGCGGCGCGGCGCGATCTTGTGCAGACGGTCCGCCGCGGCTTCGTGCCGGTATTCGGCGTCAACCTCGAGCAACAACGCGACCTCGGGCCCCGGCGCGGCCTCAACGGGCCGGAGTGGGTGCCCCAGGGGACGCCGGCGGAGCATGCTACCAAGCGCCGCGCGCAGTATGGCGGACCGGCGCGGGCCGACCCCGGGCACCCGCTCAAGACGGCCGTCATGGGCCGCGACCTCGAGCGCTTCCAGAGTCTCGACGTGCAAGGCGTCGTGGATCTTGTGGGCCAGCACAGGCCCGATCCCCGGGACCGAGCGGAACACCTGCTCGGGCTCCAGGGTGCCGCGCAGGCGCTCGAGCTGCACCCAGCGTCCGGTATGAACCAGCTCGCGGATCGCCGAGGCGATCGAGCGGCCGATCCCGGGCAAGGCTAACAGGCCCTCGAGCCCGTCGCGCGCAAGCGCCTCGGTCAGGTCCTCCGGGTGCACCGCCACGGTCTCAGCGGCACGACGGTAGGCGCCGACCCGAAACGGGTTCGCGCCCTGCTGTTCGAGCAGATCGGCAAGCTCCCGCAGCTTGTCGGCGATCTTCTGGTTGCTCGCGCCGGTCATCTTCGCCACTCCTCGCCAGCGAGGGCATTCGGGCCGGGCGACTCGGCCCGGTCTTCCCCCCGGCCCCTTGGATAGGTGCCAACTGGCTTCACCTCCATGACCTATGTCAAAGCCGGTCTTCGCGGTTACCCATCCGGATCCTGTTTCACCCCAGCATTCGGGCCGGCGGCTCCGCTTCGGTTGGCTGCGACTGCGCCGGTTGTTCGGCCAGGTCGGGCTCGCCGCAATGGTTGAGAATCTCGGCCCGCGCCGCATCGCGCAGCTTAAGCGCGGCCTCGAAGCCGGCGGCTTCGGGCCGGATCGGCGCGGAGATCGTGAGATACGCCGCGCCGTGGCGCGGGAACCACTGCTCGCCACGCAGGATCGAGCGCGTGCCGCGGATCGCAATCGGCAGCACCGGAACCCCAGCCTCGGCTGCGGCAACGAAGGCGCCGAGATGGAACTCGCCCAAGCCCGGAGTGCGGCTCAGCGTGCCCTCCGGAAAGAATACCAGGCGCGCGCCTTGGGCCGCGAGCGCAGTCGCTTCGTGGGTCTGCTCGACGCCGCGCTCGGGCGTCCAGCGCTCCACGAACAGCGTGCCGATACGGCGCAAGAAGGGCCCGGCGACGAACTGGGGCGCAAGCTCGGCTTTGGCGGCAAAGGTCAGCGCGCCCGGCAGCGCAGCAGCCAGCACCATGGCGTCGAAGTAGCTGGCGTGATTGGCGACCACCACGGCGCCGCCCTCGGGCAGGTTCTCGAATCCCGCGACCGTGAGGCGAACCCCCATGAGCCGCAGCCCCAGGCGTGTCACGGCGTGGATAAGGCCCCAGCGCCAGGCGCGCCGGGGCAGCAACAGCGTGAGCGGCCAGACCACGGCGCCGATCAGGCAGAGCACAGTCCACCAGTAGCCGGCATAGGCGCGCGCGCCCAAAATCCGCAAGAGGCGCCGCGCGCGCGCGCCCAGTCCGGCAAGGGTCAGGCGTGCGACCTGCCGCCAGAGGGCGCGCGGGCCGGCCTCGACCGCGCCGGCCTCGTAGCGCCCGCGCCGCGGCGCGGCGCAGCTTGCCGCTGGCGGTCTTGGGCACGGAGTCGGGCGGTGCCAGGACCACCTCGTCGGGCGGCATGCCGAGTAGATCAGTTGCAACCTCGCTTACATTCTGGATCAGGACCTCGCGCTTGGTCTCGTCGGTCTCCGGGGTTTCGGCTAGGATCACGACCCGCTCGGTGGCCGCGCGCGGATCGGCACTGGCGAAGACCGCGACGCAGCCCTTGCGGATGCCCTGGAGCTCGACGACCGCCTCCTCGACCGCGTGCGGGTAGATGTTGTGCCCGGCGCGGATGATGATGTCCTTGACCCGGCCGGTGATGAAGACCTCGCCGCCGGCCATGTAGGCGCGGTCGCCACTGTCCAACCAGTCGCCGTCGAACAGCTCGCGAGTCTTCTCTGGATTGCGGAAGTAGCCGGTGGTGGCGGAGGGTCCGCGGAACTGCAGCCGGCCTCGCGCCGCTCGCCGACCTCGCGCCCGGTCTCGTCGATCAGGCGAATCTCGTGATCCGGCAGTGGCCGGCCGCAGGCCACGAACTCCAGCGCCGTGGGGTCGCCGGCGCGCGCGCCGCATAGCCTCCCCGCGTCGCGTCAGCGCCCGCGCTCGACGCGGTCGGCGAGCGGTGGACGCCCGAGCGGTGGAAAGGCCAGGCCGACCGCGCTCTCGGCCAGGCCGTAGGCCGGCGCCATGGCCCCGGGCTTGAAGCCGTACTTGGCAAAGCGCGCGATGAAGCGCCGGATCGTGGCCGGGCTGACTGGCTCGGCCCCGTTGACCACCATGCGCAGAGAGCTCAGGTCGAGCCCCTCGATCGCGGCGTCCTCAATCTTGGTCAGACAGAGCTCGAAGGCGAAATTGGGCGCGGCGGTGAGCGTCGCCCGGTTGCGGTGGATGGCCCAGAGCCAACGCGCCGGACGCATCAGGAAGTCGAGCGGCGACATGATGACCACGGGCGCCGCGTAGTAGAGGCTGCCCAACCAGGCGCCGATCAGTCCGAGGTCGTGGTAGAGCGGCAGCCAACTTACAAAGACATCCGCCGAGCTGGCGTCCATGACCCTACCCATCGCCCGGATGTTCGCGAGCAGGTTGGCGTGGCTCAGCATCACCCCCTTGGGATCGCCGGTGCTGCCCGAGGTGTACTGCAACAGCGCCAGCGCCGCGCCGCGCGTCACCGGCGGCAACTGCGCGGCACCCGGGCTCTCGAGCTCGTCCACCGTCGCGACCCCGGTCAGGGTCTCGACCTGGCCGCGCAGCAGGGTGCCGAGTGGCCGCGCCTCGGCCACGGTCACCAGCACCCGCGCCTCGGCATTGCGCAGGATGCCCGCCTGGCGCCGTAGGTGTTCCTCGAGCTGGGACGGCCGGAGCGGCGGATAGATCGGCACCGGCACCCCGCCGGCGTAGAGCGCGCCGAAGAAGGCGGCGAAGAACGCCGCGCCGCTCGGCAGCATGATCGCCACCCGGTCGCCCTCCGCGACGCCGCGGGCGCGCAATCCGCGCGCCACTGCCTTGGCGCCCTCCGCAAGCTCGCCGTAGGTGAGCGGCCGCTGCGTCCCGTCCGGCTGCGGCGAGCAGCACGTGGGGCCGGTCCGCGTGAACCGCGACGTGCCAGTCCAACACCTCGGTCAAGGTTTGCACAGAGTCCGGGGCCGCGGCGGCCGGTTCCAGTGCCAACGCCGTGACCTCCGGAACGGTCGAGTGCGCGCCGGGCACCTTGGCCGTCAGCACCGCCGCGAGCAGGTCCCGCGGGGTCGCGGCCTCGCCCAGCAGCCGCTCGGGCAGGTGCAGCTTGAAGGCCTGCTCCAAGCGCAGCAGCAACTCGGCCCGGCCCAGGCTGTCGAAGCCCATGTCGCGGTCGAGATCGCTGTCGAGAGTGATGCGGAACCGGCGCCGGCGCCTCGGATGAAGCTCGTCCACCAAGTTGCCGACGACATGGAGCAACTCATCCGCTGTTAGTCGATCGCTG
>PVMK01114459.1_pt1 | contig 17349 bp, 16 predicted proteins | sample 1853481 | NCBI WGS metagenome assembly PVMK01 (sample SAMN08533507, study PRJNA380276) | Marine sediment metagenome, whole genome shotgun sequencing project.
CGCCGATATCGGCCAGGAAAACCGTGCATTTCACAACCTTGTCCATCGAGGAGCCGAATTGCTCCAGCACCGCCTTGATGTTGTCGAGAGTTTGCCTCGTTTCATCCTGAATGCCACCGGGCGCCAGATCGAGTGTGCCGGGTATGTTGCCGACATTGCCTGAAACATAGAGTGTGTTGTCCACACGCACGGCAGCGGAAAACGGCAGTCCGAGGTCTTCCATCCCCGGCATGCTGAGATAGGCAACATCCGCCGGTTTCGATTCGTGCTCGTGTGCTGCCGGCTGACACGCAGCGATAGACATTGCGCAAAGAACCACGGCTACAATGTGTGCATTCATTGTCTGACTCGCTGGTCCTCAGATATTGTTCGCTGTCGTCGGGGTGGTCTGCAAAACTAGCACAGTAGCTGCTCAATCGCCCCGCCTGCGCGACTTATTGGGGCCGAGCGACTACCCGAGCATACCCAGATCGCCTACTATTGAGCGCTATTAGGCACGCAAGAAAAGGCTGATGGGGCAATTGACAACACACGTGCTGGATACCGCTCACGGCAGGCCGGGGGGCGGTATCTCAGTCAAGCTTTTCTCGCTGGAGAATGGCAGACATCTCGTCGCGACTTCGGTCACCAACGATGACGGACGCACAGACCAGCCCCTTCTCGAAGGCGATACGTATCGGCCAGGCAGCTACGAGCTTGAATTTGCGATCGGACCCTATTTTGCGGGCGCGGCGCTTGCCGATGATCCGCCATTCCTCGACGATGTCGTCATTCGTTTCTCGCTTGCCAACGATCAGCACTATCACGTGCCTTTGCTCGTATCGCCCTGGAGTTACTCAACTTACCGGGGAAGCTAGTGATCCATCAATATAGCCATGTTGGACTACCAGGTTAAATGAGCGCTGGCCGTAATTCTCAGGGCTCGCCGCCGGACACCATATGTGCACCGGACACCATTCGTTTTGTGCTTGATGGAGAACTCGTCGAAATCCGGAACCCGGACCCGACGCGAACTGTTTTACAGTATCTTCGGGAGGATCTGCGAAAGATCGGCACCAAGGAAGGCTGCGCGGAAGGCGATTGCGGTGCGTGCACTGTCGCGATTGTAGAAATCGATCAGTCCGATAGTCGTCTCCAGGTGCGGGCAATCAATTCCTGCATTCAGTTTCTGCCGACCCTCGACGGCAAAGAGCTGATCACTGTCGAGAACCTGCGGCGCGATGACGGCTCACTCCACCCTGTGCAACAAGCGATGGTCGACTGCCACGGGTCCCAGTGCGGTTTTTGCACGCCGGGTTTCATCATGTCCTTGTTCGCTTTGTACAAGAACAACGCAAGACCTGGCCGGCGCGAGATCGATGACGCACTTGCCGGTAACCTGTGCCGATGCACGGGCTACCGGCCGATTATCGAAGCGGCCCAGGAAATGTACGGTTACCGGGCGGTCAAAGATTCCTGGCTGGAGGAGCCGTTTGCGGCGAAAGCAAGATGCGGAGCCGATGAAAAGAAAAAGATCGAGGTCCTGAAATCTGCCACGCGACCGGCAATGCTTTCGGTTGACGACGGCAAGCGCAGGTTCTTCTCGCCACGAAATGTGGACGAATTGGCAAGTCTCATCGAAACCTGTCCGGATGCAGTCATCCTCGCAGGAGGAACGGATGTTGGTCTGTGGGTGACCAAGCGACACAGGGAACTGAGCACGGTTATTTATACCGGTAACGTTGAACAGCTCAGAGAACTCAAAGTAACGGAGACACATATCGACATCGGCGCTGCAGTAACGCTCAGCGATGCGATGCTGCCGATCATCGAACACTATCCTGAGCTCGAAGAACTGTTTTTGCGCTTCGCGTCGCCACCGATCCGAAATGCCGCCACACTTGGCGGCAACATCGCCAACGGCTCGCCGATCGGGGATTCGATGCCGGCGCTGATGGTTGTCGACACCACTTTGGTATTGCGACGTGGTGATCAGGCGAGAGAGATGTCGCTCAGCGACTTTTATCTCGGCTATCAAAAGACGGCGCTCGAGCCCGGGGAATTCCTTGAGCGCATTCTTGTGCCACTGCGCCCAGGCGATACGGAGGTGCAGAGTTACAAGGTGTCGAAGCGATTCGACCAGGACATATCTGCAGTCTGCGGCGCTTACTCAATGAAGCGCAATGGTGCTGGCATCACCGACATTCGAATTGCTTACGGCGGTCTCGCGACTGTGCCGAAGCGAGCGGTTCATTGCGAAACCGCGCTAAAAGGCCGGGAGTGGAACGAAGATACAGTGCGTGCCGGAATCGAGGCACTCGATCGGGACTTCAGCCCGATAACGGACATGCGATCGACAGCTGAATACCGCCGGACGATTTGCGGCAATCTCCTGCAACGCTTTTATCTCGATTCCAGCGGCAAAGCATCGTCCCGCGTATATGACTATGGGCGCTAAAACCTCGCCAGGTCGGAAAGACGCAGGCCGGACGATTGCGGGCGCGGTCGGCAGTCCGATACCGCATGACAGCGGTCACTTGCATGTCAGTGGCGAAGCCATATATGTCGATGACATACCCGAGCGGCAGGATTTGTTGCACCTTGCCGTCGGCATGAGTTCGAGGCCACACGCCAAAATCAGGAAAATGGACCTCAGCGCTGTTCGACAGGCGCCTGGCGTCGTGGCTGTCATGACCGCGGCCGATATTCCGGGTGAAAACAACTGCGGGCCGGTCATAGCCGACGATCCGATTCTCGCACCCGGACTCGTTCAGTATGTGGGGCAATCCGTGTTCGCCGTTGCCGCGGAAACGGTCGATCAGGCACGCAAGGCCGCAAAGCTGGCAACAATAGAATACGAAGACCTGGAAGCAATTCTCGATCCGCGCGCCGCGCTCGCGGCCGAGTCCTTTGTTTTGCCGAGCGAGACGATCACGCGAGGCGACTCTCAGGCGGCGTTGGCCGATGCAAAGCACCGCTTGCAAGGCAGCCTCAATCTTGGCGGGCAGGATCAGTTTTATCTCGAGGGGCAGATCGCGACAGCTCTCCCCGCCGAGGACGGCGATCTCTACCTGTACAGCTCCACGCAGCATCCGGGTGAGGTTCAGCACCTGGTGGCTTCGGCAATCGGCAAACAGTCGAAAGATGTTGTCGTTGAATGCCGCCGCATGGGTGGCGCCTTTGGTGGCAAGGAAAGCCAGCCGGCGCTGATTGCCTGCATTGCCGGACTGATGGCGAATAAAACGGGGCGCGCCTGCAAGTTGCGCCTCGACCGCGACGACGACATGATCATGACGGGCAAGCGGCACGATTTCGTCATCGATTACGACGTCGGTTTCGACGGTACTGGCCGGATCGAGGGTATCGAGTTCATGTTCGCGTCGCGCTGCGGCATGTCTGCCGATTTGTCGGGCGCGATAAATGACCGCACGATGTTTCACTGCGACAACGCTTATTACCTCGAAAATGTAAGCATCGTTTCGCATCGCTGCAAGACGAATACGGTTTCCAATACGGCGTTTCGCGGGTTCGGCGGGCCGCAGGGCATGTTCGGTATCGAGTATGTGGTTGACGAGATAGCGCGTTATCTCGGCAAGGACCCGCTGGAAGTTCGCAGGAAAAATTTCTATGGCATCGGCGAGAGAGACATAACGCCGTACCAGCAGAAGATCAGAGATAACATCATCGAGGAAATAGTATCGGCCGTCGAGGAGAGCGCCGATTATCAAGAGCGCCGCCAGGAAATACTGGCCTTTAACGAGGAGAGCGAGATCCTCAAGCGCGGCATCGCACTCACGCCCGTCAAGTTCGGTATCTCATTTACGGCGACCCACCTGAATCAGGCAGGCGCATTGGTACATGTCTATACCGACGGCACGGTGCACCTGAACCACGGCGGTACCGAGATGGGGCAGGGACTGTTTACCAAAGTGGCGCAGGTCGTGGCTGAAGAACTGCAGATCGACATTGACCGCATCAAAATGATGGCATCGGACACGAGCAAAGTGCCGAATGCTTCTGCCACGGCGGCTTCGAGCGGATCCGACATTAACGGCAAGGCAGCGCAGGCTGCCGCCAGGAAGATCAAAAGGCGGCTGATCAAATTTGCTGCGAAACACTTCGATGTCCCGAAGGACGATATCGAGTTTATCAACAACCAGGTCCGGATTGGTGCAGAGAGCATCAGTTTCGAAGATCTGATAAAGCGCGCCTGGTTCGCACGCATATCGCTGTCGGCGACGGGCTTCTATCGCACGCCCAAAATCAACTATGACCGCTCGACGTTCAGCGGGCGGCCCTTCTTCTACTACGCTTATGGTGCCGCAGTTTCGGAGGTCATCATCGATACGCTGACCGGCGAGAACCGGATTCTCCGAGTCGATATCCTGCACGACTGCGGCGAATCGCTGAATCCCGCGATCGACATGGGCCAGATCGAGGGAGGGTTTAGCCAGGGAGCGGGCTGGCTGACCTCGGAGGAGCTCTGTTGGAACAGCGATGGGGAACTCATGACCCATGCGCCGTCAACCTACAAGATTCCGACCTGCTCGGACCTGCCGGTGGATTTCAGGGCGAAGATGCTCGAAGCGGGCCCGAATCGCGAGAAAACGATTTACCGCTCCAAGGCCGTGGGCGAGCCGCCGCTGATGCTGGCCCTGTCCGTATTTCATGCGATTCGGGATGCTGTAGCCAGCGTGGGCGGTGACAATTGCCGTCCTCACCTGGATGCGCCTGCAACGCCCGAGTCTGTATTGAAGGCGGTGACAGCAATGAAAGCCGAAGGAGCATCGTCATGAACGAGTGGATTGATGATCTGAGCGAACAAGTGGCTGAAGGCAATGCTTGCACGCTTGTCACCATCGCGGGTGTCCGGGGTTCCGCGCCCCGGGAAGTCGGCGCAAAAATGCTCGTTACCGAACGCGAGACAATCGGCACGATCGGCGGCGGCCAGCTTGAATACAAGTGCACGCAAATTGCCGTTAATACAATGCGGAACAACGAAGACGGCAGCCGCCTGCGGAAATTCACGCTCGGCGCGAACTGCGGACAGTGCTGTGGCGGTGTCGTCGAAGTGTTGTTCGAATCTTTTTGTGCGACAAAACCCGCATGGCTCGGTGAGTTACGGGAGATTTATCATCGCAGAGAGCCAGCCATCATCGCGACAGTACCCGGCCGCTTGGATGCGGTCGGCAAGTATCTGATTACGGCAGATGGCAACTGCATCTTCCCGGCAGAATCGACTGTCGATGACGATCTGCTTCGCGAAGCTACGCGAATCTTGGCGCAATCGGGGCGCGCACAACGGGTAAGAACGAAAGTGAACGACAAAAATGAACAAGACGTACTTTTCGAACCGGTCGTACCCAGTGACCTGAATATCGCGGTCTTCGGCGCGGGGCATGTCGGCGCCGCGACAGTGAACGCATTGTCATCGCTTGACAGTAATATTCGCTGGATCGACAGCAGAAGAAATATTTTTCCAGAGCACCTGCCCAGGAACGTGCAGATAATCGAAAGTGGTCGTCCGGAGCTGGAAGTAGCCGCGATGCCGGCCGGCGCCTGTTATCTGGTGATGACTCACAGTCACCCGCTGGACCTGGACATCATCCAGCAAATCCTGGAGCGGGGTGACTTCAGCTATTGCGGTCTGATTGGCTCACGTTCCAAGCGCCATCGTTTCGAAAAGCGTTTGCGGCAGCAGGGCATGGCACAGTCCCGCATCGACAAACTGACCTGTCCGATCGGTATCGATGGTATCGACGGCAAGAAGCCCGCGGAAATCGCGATTGCGGTTGCGGCCGAGCTGCTGCAAACGAGTGAGGCGAGATGCCGAAAAGCATCAGCCGGCGAGGACCTGCCCGACAACGTGCGGTTTCTGCGCCAACACGCATAAAGAGCTGAAATGGAAGCATATATTCTCGACTGGCTGAACCTTCTTGCACGCTGGTTGCATTTCATCGCGGGAATCGCCTGGATTGGTGCGTCTTTCTATTTTGTCTGGCTCGACGATCATCTGCAGGCCGTCAAAGATCCCGCCGACGACGCCAAGGGTGTCGGCGGCGAGTTGTGGTCGGTACATGGCGGTGGTTTCTATCATGCACAGAAATACAAAGTTGCGCCGGGCCGTTTACCTGCGACATTGCACTGGTTCAAGTGGGAGGCTTACGCGACCTGGCTGTCCGGCGTATTCCTCCTGGCATTGATTTACTGGTATGGCGCCGAGATCTATTTGATCGACCGAACTGTCGCGGAGCTGTCCTCCCCCGCAGCCGTTGGTATCGCGATCGCCGTTCTCACCGGCGGCTGGATTGTCTATGACCTTCTTTGTAAGTCACCTTTGGGCAAAGACGACGCGGCACTCGGCGGTGTACTTTTTGTTCTTGTCGGGATACTCGCGTGGGGTCTGTGCCAGCTTTTCAGTGGTCGCGGCGCCTACATTCATTTTGGCTCGGTGCTCGGCACCATCATGGTTGCCAATGTTTTTTTCGTGATCATTCCGGGCCAACGCAAGATGGTAGATGCCGCGAGCCGGGGAGAAGCTCCGGATCCGGGCCCGGGCATTCGGGCAAAACAGCGCTCGGTACATAACACCTACTTCACGCTACCGGTCTTGTTCGTGATGATCAGCAATCATTACGCGATGACTTATGGCCACGAATACAACTGGCTAATCCTGATTGCAATTTCACTGGCCGGCGCCCTTATTCGGATCTACTTTGTCGCCCGTCACAAGGGCAAGGCGTCTCCGGTGCCTGTCATCGCAGCGATCCTGATTCTGCTCGCTGTCGCGGCCGCAATCGTGCCCGGTTCCAGGACGGCGACCGGAGCCAGCAAGGTCGACTTCAGCCTGCTGCGGTCCGTCATTCACGAACGCTGTACCGTTTGTCATTCGGCGAATCCGACGCACCCGGCATTTCCAGCTGCACCGGGCGGCGTTGTGCTCGACAATGACGAGCAAATCCTCGCAGAGGCAGCGCGCATACATCAGCAGACGGTCGTGGTGCGGGCGATGCCGATCGGAAATCTAACGCAGATCACGGAAGAGGAAAGAGCAATTGTCGCGCAGTGGTACCAGAGTGGCGCGGCAACAGAATAGGAAAATGGCTGACTATCCAAGAGACCTGAAGGGATACAGTGGCAAGCCACCGGCGGCGAACTGGCCTGGCGGTGCACGCATTGCCGTTCAGTTCGTCATCAACTACGAGGAAGGCGCCGAGAGTTGCATATTGCACGGTGATAATGCATCGGAAGCATTCCTGTCCGAGATTGTCGGTGCGCAAGCGTACGAGGGTCAACGCCATATGAACATGGAGTCGATATATGAGTACGGCGCCCGTGCCGGATTCTGGCGACTCCACGACATGTTCATGAAACGAAAAATGCCGGTCACCGTATTCGGTGTCGCGATGGCGCTCGGGCGCAATCCCGAAGTTGTCGACGCGGTGTGGGCGGCGGAATGGGAGATTGCCAGCCATGGTTACCGTTGGATCGACTACCAGTTTGTCGACGAGAAAACCGAACGCGAGCATCTCAAAAAAGCGATCGAAATTCACCGGGCGGCAACCGGAGAGCGCCCGCTAGGCTGGTATCTTGGCCGCTGTAGCCCGGTCACACACCGGCTGGTGGCCGAGGAAGGCGGGTTCGTCTATAACGCCGATACCTACGCGGATGATCTCCCGTACTGGGACTACAAATTTGCGAAACCACAACTCATGGTTCCCTATACCCTGGACGCCAATGACATGCGCTTTGCAACGCCGCAGGGATTCAATTCCGGCCAGCAGTTTTTCGACTACCTGAAAGACTCATTCGACGTCCTGTATGCGGAGGGCGAAGATTTTCCGAAGATGATGTCGGTCGGCCTGCATTGCCGCCTGGCCGGCCGGCCAGGCCGCGCCGCCGCTGTGCAGAAGTTCCTCGACTACGTGCAGGATCACGATGACGTCTGGGTGGCCAGGCGCATCGATATCGCACGGCACTGGCAGGATGAGCACCCGGCCCAAGGGTAATTCGTATTAGTCGCCGCTCGATCAGGCAGACGCTGTCAGATTTGATCGGGACCGACGAACGGTATTGCCTGAGCGCGGTCGGTCAGTTCATCGCATATGCCGACAGGCAGAAAACGGCCCGTAGGGGCCGTTTATATCGACTCGTCAACCGAATGCTTCGTTCCGCATCCCCAGGCTATCTACCGGTGTTCTCGTCAGCAGTTGATCGAGCCAGTCGATAATCAGGTCCATCTGTTCAACGTCTTTTCTCACCCTGTGGTGCGGCATTTCATAGATGCCCAGGCCGAGATCGGCGGCGTGCAGGTAATTCTGGCTGTCGCGCAGTACGCCGATGATTGGGGTATCGAGGTTCGTCAGGATCCCCAGGAGCTTGGTGAGGCTGTTGGTGTTTTGTCGGGTGCGGTTTGCGACAACGGCGACTGGCCGGTCAAACTGCGTGAGGAGCAAGAGATCGGCGATGAAATTGGTTGCATAACGGATATCAATCGCCGAAGGCAGGACAGGAATCAAAATGCAGTCGGCATCGTAGGTCAACTCGTTAATCTCTTGCCGACCGAGGGCGGCCGGCGTGTCGATGATGACCGTGCTGGTCTCGTTCGGAATGCGCAACTGCCAGGTGCGTGTGGCATGGTTTGATAAGTTGTAGTTGGCGACGCCATGGATCTCGCAACTGTTCCGCGGCCGCTTCTCCAGCCAGCGCACGGTGTAGCCCTTGGGATCGTTATCGATCAGCGCGGGCGGCGGTCCGCGAAGCGCGAAGTAGCTCGCCAGATTGGTTGCCAGCGTGGTCTTACCGCAACCGCCTTTTGGATTCAGAATGACGATCTTGTTCAGATCGTCTCGATATGGAGCAATGATCATGTTCCCCCGGAGCGTGCCCTTCTCTGTGGCGAAAAATTTTTCGGATGGTCGACAGCACCGGATTTTTCTCCGCGCGCAAGATCTCCGCGCGCAAGATGATACTCCTTCAATGGTGCGCACATCCAGAGCAATGTGATCATCTGTGATTAAAAAATTACTTCCGGCTGTTTTTTGTCATTGCTTGCGCGATCGTTCCCCTGGCCGGACCGACCGCTTTCAGGAAATGATGTCGTTCAAACCCGAACTAATCTGACAGTGTCTGTATGATCGGACCTGAACCAACAAATGTAATTTTATGTCTTCTGAAAAATACCGAAAAGAGCCGAACCTGGACGAATTTGTAAACCGCTACGGCGGCATCTATGAACACTCGTCCTGGGTCGCAGAGGAATCCTTTGTCGCTGCCGCGAGCGTTGAGGACATTCACGAACTGGCGACGATCTTTGCCAATTGCGTAGATCGGGCGGATCATGAACGAAAGTTGGCACTCATTCGTGCCCATCCGGATCTTGCGGGCAAAGCGGCTATGAGCGGTGAGTTGACAGAGGAGTCGAGCGCGGAACAGGCCAGCGCCGGCATCGATCGGTGCACAATAGACAGAATACGAGCAATTTCAAGAACTTAACGGGCAGTACAAAGACAAGTTTGGTTTTCCGTTTGTCATGGCCGTCCGAGACAGCAGCCGGCAGGACATACTTGCCGCTTTTGCGAGCAGGCTAAATAATGACAAACAGACCGAGTTCGAAACAGCCATTAATGAAATACACAAGATTGCGCGAATGCGGTTACAGGAATCAGGCGCGTGAGCGCTAAAGTCGACAATCCGTTTCATCAGTGGCCGCGGCTTGAACACCCCAGGCTCGGCACACGCGTCGTTTTTGCGACCGACGATTTTTTTGCGGACAAATCCAGGCTCATCGATCCGGCCGATCCGGTTTTCATTGCCGACAGATACGACGACAACGGCAAATGGATGGATGGTTGGGAGAGCCGGAGGAAACGTGAACCGGGACATGACTACTGCATCGTGAAGCTGGGCGTCCCGGGTGTGATCCACGGATTCGATATCGACACGAGTCACTTCACCGGCAATTTTCCGCCGCATGTCTCGATCGATGCCTGCGTCAGCCGGGAAGAAATTCCTGGTGACGATGCGCACTGGCAGGAGTTGTTGCCAAAGGTCGAGCTGGAGGGTGACTCGCATCATCTGATGCCGGTTGACGATGGCCACGCATTTACGCATCTGCGGCTGAATATATTCCCGGATGGCGGCATTGCGCGATTGCGCGTCTATGGCGAAGCGCGGCCGGAGCGCAGTGAAACAGACGGAAACGAAATAATCGACTTGCTGGCAATCGAGAATGGGGGCAGAGCACTACTGTGCAATGACGAGCACTTCGGCAGCATGCACAATCTCAATGCCCCGGGGCAGAGCATCAATATGGGCGATGGCTGGGAAACAGCACGCCGGCGCGAGCCCGGCAATGACTGGGTCATACTGGCGCTCGGATTTCCCGGCAGCATCGAAAAAGTCGAGATCGACACCGCGCATTTCAAGGGCAATTATCCGGATCGCGCTGCCATCCAGGCAGCGCGGCTAACTGACGCGGATCTCGAAGACATGGAAGCTGCGAGCGAAAACTGGCCGATACTGCTGCCCGAAAGCAAACTGGAAATGGATCAGCAGCACACCTTTACCGACGAATTACGAGATACCGGCGTGGTATCGCACGTTCGCCTGTCGATCTTTCCGGACGGCGGTATCAGCCGCTTGCGCCTCTATGGCCGGGTCGCCGGTGACAGCAGGAGAGAATGAGCGAACTGACACTAAGGGCCGTGCCAATTACGCGGGAGCGCTTCGCGCCCTACGGCGATCTCATCTATGCCTCATCGGAGAGCAGGCATGTCATGAACGATGCCCGCTTTGAGCGCTTCAGTGGCCTGGCAGACATTGACGTCGACACCGAATCGGGAGGTGCTCCTTCCATAAGCATTGCACGCTGCAAAGTACCGATGACTTTGCCGTATCGCTTCGATCTTGTTGAACGGCACCCACTCGGCAGCCAGGCATTCATGCCCTTGTCACACTTCAGTTTTTTCGTGATCGTCGCCCCGCCTGGCGAGTCCGTCGAGCGCGAGGATCTTTGTGCATTCGTCACCAACGGCAATCAGGGTGTGAATTACCACAAAGGCGTCTGGCACATGCCAATGATCGCGTTCGAAGAGGGGCAGGAGTTCCTCATTGTCGATCGCGGCGGTGACGGCGAGAATTGCGAGCAGCACTACTTCAGTGATTCTGTTGTTTTGCTTGCCGGGTAGTCACGATGGCGACCACCGCATTCAGAGCTTCGATCCTGCACTGCCTTGCCGATCCTGGCGGTGCAACAGATCACAACAAGACTTCGGCTGTCGAATACCTCGACGACGGGCTCCTGATCGTCGAGAACGGCTATGTGCATGAGACCGGTGAAGCAGAGGCACTGCTTCCCGGCCTGTGCGAGGACGTAGAGGTCGTCGAGTATCGCGACAAGCTGATCATTCCCGGAATGATCGATTGCCATGTGCACTTCCCACAGATCGACATCATCGCGTCCTATGGCGAACAGCTTCTCGACTGGCTCAACAGATACGCCTACCCGGTGGAGCAGAAATTTGCAGATGCAGCGCATGCGGCAGAGGTCGCTGACTTCTTTGTCGACGAACTTCTGCGGAACGGCACGACGACGGCGCTGGTGTTTGCAACCGTTCACCCGCAATCGGTCGACGCGATCTTCGACAAAGCGTTGCAACAAAATATGCGCCTGTTGGCGGGCAAAGTTCTAATGGACAAGAACTGTCCGGAAGAACTCAGAGACGACCCGCAGTCCGGGTACACAGACAGTCTGGCCCTGATCAACAAATGGCACGGGAAGGGTCGCCTGAGCTACGCGATTACGCCGCGGTTTGCCGTAACATCCAGCGAGGATCAGCTTGCCGAGGCTGGCCGCCTCGCGAGCGAACATCCTGACGTGTATGTTCACACGCACCTGGCGGAAAACGACGATGAGGTCGAACTCATCGCAAAACAATTCCCCTGGAGCGTCAGTTATCTGGATGTCTATGAGCATTTCGGACTGGTGCGGGAAACGGTCCGTGTTCGCCCACTGTCTGCACCTCGATGACCGGGACCGCAAGTCTTTGTCAGAACACGGCGGCGCCATCGCTTTCTGCCCGACATCAAACCTGTTTCTCGGAAGCGGCTTGTTCGATCTGCGGTCGGCGAATGACCAAGGCATTCGTGTCGGTCTTGGCACAGACGTCGGCGGCGGCACGAGCTTGAGTGTGCTGCGGACAGCAAGTGAGGCGTATAAGGTTCTGCATTTGCGGGGCCAAACCCTGCCGCCTTTCGATGCGCTGTACCTGGCAACACTCGGGGCCGCCAGAGCACTTTATCTCGAGGACAAGATCGGAAACTTCGAGCCAGGGAAAGAAGCCGACTTCGTCGTGCTTGATTCCAGGGCCACATCGATTACAGCACGCAGGCTCAGCAGGTCAGATGACGTCGCTGAGAAACTATTCGCCCTGATCATGCTCGGTGATGATCGCTCCGTCGTGGCTACCTACCTGATGGGCCAACTGGCGCATAGCGTGGAGTGATCGATGCTTCATGCGGCGCCGATCAATGGTTCGTGATCAGAAGCGCGCGAAAATCGTTAACGTTTGTTCGGGTAGGTCCGGTTACGATGAGATCGCCGATTGCAGAGAAAAAACGATAACTGTCGTTTTCGTTCAGGAGACTTTTGGCGTCGAGTGATTGCTTATCCGCGCGATGTAGCGAATCCGGCATGACGTAGCATCCTGCGTTGTCTTCTGTGCCGTCGATTCCATCCGTGTCACAGGCTATCGCATAGATTCCCGGCCGACGGTCTAACGCCAGGGCAAGCGCCAGCGCATATTCGCAATTGCGGCCACCTTTGCCTTTGCCGCGTACCCTCACCGTGGTTTCACCGCCGGAAATCAGGACGCAGGGGGGCTGCACAGGCCCGGTGCCTGCGGCGACTTCCCTGGCCAGCGCGGCCTGGCTCTGTGCGAGTTCGGTAGCGTCTCCCTCCAGGTCGCCGAGAACCAGCGGCTCGATGTCGATTTGGCGCGCGGCCCGGGCTGCCGCATTCATCGCATCGTCGGCGGTGGCGAGAATTACTGTCTCTGATCCTGCGAATACCGGGTTGCCGGGTTTGGGCGTTTCTGCGGCAGCGCTTCTCAGGTGTGCACGTATGTTTTCCGGAGCGTCAACGTCGTATGCCTCGAAGTATGTCGAACGCCACTTTGCTGCTGGTCTCGTCAGGAACCGTCGGTCCGGACGCAATCACCGAAATGTCATTGCCCGGCACGTCCGAGATCGCCAGCGTCACAAGTTGTGCAGGTGAGCAAGCGACTGCAAGTCTGCCGCCTTTGATGGCTGACAGGTGTTTGCGAACACAATTAATCTCGGTGATGTTTGCGCCGGACCTGAGCAGGTTGGCGGTGAGCGATTGCTTCTCTTGCAAGCTGATACCTTCGGCAGGCATCGACAGCAGCGCAGAACCGCCCCCCGACAGAAGGCACAGAACAAGATCCTCCTCAGAAAGGTCATCGACCATTGCCAGAATGCGTTTGGTGGCATCGAGTCCGGATGAATCCGGAACCGGGTGGGCTGCTTCTACGACCTCGATCCGCTCACAGGCAAGCGAATGTCCGTACGGAGTGATGACAAGGCCTGACAGCGCTGCGGGCCAGTTGTCCTCGACGGCACGCGCCATGGACGCAGCGGCTTTACCGGCGCCAATGACGAGGGTTCTTCCCCTGGGACGGGGAGGTAATTTCTTAGGCATCAGGTTCGCCGGTTGAGCGGCGGCGACGGCCGTATCAAACAGAGTTCTTAAGAACTGCCTGTTGTCCGTCATTTAGGCCGCGGGCTTGCTGTCGCGGGCGTGAATAAACGGTTTTAACCTGTCGATGATACCGGCGAGTTCCGGCTTGTGGGCATGCAGTTCGTCGATCGACAGCCCGGATAGCTCGTAAGGCAGGATCAGCCAGTCACTGCTCTCGTGCACAAAATAATCCGGCGGGCGAATCGTTCGCTCCGTTGGCCGGTACCAGACCGTTGCGATACGAATATCATGTGGCAGGTTGCGCCTGGTCTTTCCGGACAAAGTTTCGATAACGGCGTTGACGCTGGAGCCCGTGCTGTAGACGTCATCGACGATAAGCATGGAATGCTCGTTGCACAGGTTTTCAAGCAGATACTGGAGCCCGTGGACGCGAATAGCGTTGGTTCCATCGACCATTTGCGAATACTTCGGCAGACCGGTATAGGAAGTGCGAATTGCAATGTGATCGGTCTTGATCCCGAAATAATCAAGGCCTTCCTGAACGGCAATGCCGACCGCGCTGCCACCCCGCCAGAGACCGACGAGAAAGTCGGGCCGGAAGCCCGCTTCGTATATGTTGACCGCGAGCTGGAATGAGTCGAGCAAAAGGTCATTCGCCGCGATGAATCTCTTGTTCATTTCTTTTCTCGGTCACGGGAGATGTGCTGTAGTATGAGTATAACGTTAAGAATGAGAATCGGCATGGACAAGACCGTCTTAACGGCACAGGACCTTCTCGCAGATTCGTTCGAGCTGGGTGTCAGAATTCTGGAAAGCGGATTTCAGCCAACGCTGATTATTGCGATATGGCGTGGCGGCACGCCGGTCGGCATGGCGGTCCAGGAAATACTGGCTTACTGCGGAATTGAGTCCGATCATATTGCGATTCGCACATCATCGTATGTGGGCGTCGATGAGCGCGGTGCGGTTGCCGTACATGGCCTGAACTACATTATCAAGAAAGTCTGTTACGACGATCGTGTTCTGATCGTCGATGACGTGTTTGATACCGGTCATACCATCAAAGCTGTGATTGATGAATTGACAAAGCGGGCTCGTGGCAACACTCCCGAGGACATTCGTGTCGCAGTGCCATGGTACAAGCCTACGAGGAACGAGACGGATCTCGTACCGGATTACTGCATCAGGGAAACGGCAGAATGGCTGGTATTCCCGCACGAACTCGATGCGCTGACGCCGGAGGAAATGCAGGCCGCGCGGCCGGAGCTGCATAAGATCATCAGTGCAGTATCGAAATCGGCAGCTTCTTGAATGAAAACAGACGACGTTCTTGAATGCAGGGACAGCATGCTCAATTCTTGATCTGCCGCCTGAGGCCGAGTGTGTACATCCTGAATTAAATATACTGTCCCCGGAATTACCGTGTCCTCAATGAAAAGACTCTGCGTCTATTGCGGTTCCAGTACAGGGAGAAGTAAAGACTATACGGATGCAGCAAGCGCACTGGCCGAGACCCTCATACAATGTGATATTGACCTTGTCTTTGGTGGCTCCTCCGCGGGGATGATGGGACTGCTGGCCGATGCGGTGCTTGCTGGCGGCGGCACGGTCCACGGCGTAATACCCAGGTCACTCCTCGAAAAAGAAGTTGCGCATCCCGGCCTGACTGAGATGCACGTGGTCGACTCCATGCATGAGAGAAAAGCAAAGATGGCTGTGCTGTCTGATGGCTTCATCGCGCTGCCGGGCGGATTCGGCACGCTGGAAGAGATCGTCGAAATCCTGACCTGGGCGCAGCTACAGTTTCATGACAAGCCGTGTGGACTTCTTAATGTGAATGGCTACTTCAACCACCTGTTGTCATTTCTGGAACACGCCGAAGCGGAGGGGTTTGTGCGGGCGGCACATCGGGCAATGTTGCTGGTCAGCGAGATACCGGGGGATTTGATTCGGCGTTTTGAATCCTATGTCCCGCCGACGATCGAGAAATGGACATAAAGGATCGCCGGCGATGCGGGCGAGCCAATTCTCTAAAAGAGCAGCCGCAGCTTCCCCTTTTGCGGGGCTCCGCAAGTTTCGCCCGAAAAGGGAATACTGTATTCCCAGCCGTCGCCCTTTGAGATCTGACCCGACGCAGATTCGCAGGGGTATGTCGAAGACAGTCACCGGCGCATACGTTGGAATTTCTCCAAGAGCATTCGAGACGTGAATCGAAGCGTCTTTCATACTGACAGCAGGGTAGCCGGCGATTTCGTCCGGTCTCCTGTCCACGTATTTGCCATCTTTCCGCTGGCTGGGCAGTTGGCTGGCGACGTGAAATGCCTCGTGAGTCGGAAACACGATTGACAATGAAGCGTCCTGAACAGGCTCGTCGCTCTGGTTATAAACGACGAGTTGCAGTTTCTGTGCGTTGGCCTCGAACAAAAAGTGCTGGTCATCCGTTCGGTACTTCGTTTCTATCTTTGCCATTTCGTCCATGAGCTTGGTAGGAGTCCATGCTTCGTAGGGCTTGTCGGAACCAAACAGGCGCGTGTGCGCGAGCCTGATGACCCCCGAATTGGCACCGCCGTCCTTAAAATTAGCCTGAAGATCCAGAAGCTGCTTGAGTTTGTCCCGTGCGCTGGCCGACGGCATCTCAGTGAGATCGGTTGTTGGAATCTTGATGTTTTTGTGAATGATCTCGCCCGGGAAGCCGATCTCGATCCGGTTCGCCGATACCGAGTCATGGAATTTTCTCGCGAACATTTCCTGCAGTTGCTGACGGCCCATCTTGACCGGCGTGTCGTCGACACGGATGTACGCATCCCCGCGGCGCAACTTTTCACAGTGGTCTATGCGCATCATGTACGGGTGCTCCTGACAGTCGCCGAATTCGAAGACGCCGAGCCGTTTTCCGTCAACGGTTACTGCCTGGTACGTGAGCTTGATGGCTGGCTCGACGAAATCGGATACGAGCGCCTGGTAAGAGGGGTTGCCGGAAAAATCGTCCTGTGCCACAGATTTCAGCCGCTTCGCGCCTTTTTTATCTAAATCAGTCCCGATAATGATGTAGCGAGGCCCCTCGGCGGCCGCGTTGGCCATGGCAATAACATCACGCAGGAACTGGCGCACGCCATTGTCTCTGTAGGGTTCCCTGCGAAACTGAACTCGTGTCCCGGGCATCGCGGAGCGAACGATTTTTACAAGATTGGCCATTTGGCCCGAAATTTTGAACGGTTATGTTCAACAAGTTCGGAACCAATCTACAATTCTGGCAGTTGAGGGCTTACTACGCCCCGGTGTCCGGCACGCAAATATGGCAAAGCGTGGTTAGCTGACAGCTGACAACACAGGCTGGCCATCCGGCGCCAGGCCGTTGATTCTATTGGATAGAAGTGTCATCAGGCCGCTGGAGGAAGGAATCGCCGCTGCGTCGGTCGCGGGCGTCCTGTGCGCTGCGATATAAGTACATCCACGTATAAACGGCCGCTCCAACAGACAGCTCGTGTGACGAGTGCCTACCAGCGCATGCGCCAGCCGCCGCCGTTGCCGGATATGCGGGAACGACGCCGTTTACGCATTCTTGTATGCAGCGTTGCACGCTTGTCGGCGAGCCATTCTTCACGCGCGACTTTGGTTTCCAGGCCCTGGTCGGCGCGCCGCTTTTCTTC
>PVMK01115648.1_pt1 | contig 17342 bp, 14 predicted proteins | sample 1853481 | NCBI WGS metagenome assembly PVMK01 (sample SAMN08533507, study PRJNA380276) | Marine sediment metagenome, whole genome shotgun sequencing project.
TCCGCAGAGGTATCGTTTGCCTGGAATTCTATTGAAGGAGCGACGGGGTATAATATATATTACGGGTTTGAAAGCAGAAATTATCCATTTGTGGTAGATATCGGTCTGTGGACGCAGTGTACTATTTCAGATCTCGATAATGGCCGGATTTACTATTTTGCGGTAACCGCCTACGACGAATCGGATGAAAGTGAATTTTCCGAGGAACTCACATATGGTTCTGATATCTGTGACGCTGATATCGATATCGATGGCGACATCGATGGTTCAGATCTTGCGGGCATTATTGCAGATCCGTCGGCGATCGCTCTAAACGAATTTGCGGCCGGATTCGGCACTGAGAATTGTGCCAATTGAATATTTAATGAATCGCTCGCGCAGCGCTTCCAGCCCGTAGGCTTACAGGCCGGAGGCGCAGGGGCTTGCGCCGCGTGATGCTCTGTTTTTTTTTAAATCGATCGTTCGATCCAGCCGTTCGACCCTGAGGCCCTCGAAGGGAGGCTCTCGACGGGTAGCATTCCACACCCTGGCCCAGATCGGTCATCCCACTTCTCTATAGCATAAAGGCCGGCACACGCAGGATCGATGGGTCTGAAAAATCGAATGTCTCGGATGTAACCATCACTGAAAAGGGCGCCCCCAACTTTTCTGATACAGACCGGATTAAACGGGTATCATTTGATCTTAAACGCCCGGTTTTACATTCCACCGGGAACACGACATCCTGCACATGAAAGATGAAATCAATTTCCTGCCTGCCAATCCTCCAGAATGTCAGGTTTGCATCCATTTCTCTCAGACGAAGAAACACATCATTCCTATTCTGCGCAATCCTCCAATTCCTAATGAGAGGGGGCCATCCATCAACTTGAGCATATACCCGAAAACGCGCCGTTTTGGCCACGTCCATTCAGGCAGGGCGTGCCCTTCCCAGTGAGGATTGAATGTATTTATCAGGTAAATCATATTTTCTCCGCTAAAATGCATTTTAACGCAATCATTATTAATAAGGACAAGAGTTAAGGTCGGAAAACCCAAATCAGACCACATTGATGCAATTCATAAACGCAGTCCGCAAGACCAGCGATAGTGCCACAGCTCTCCGGACTCTATATCGAATTACCGATTATTGATAAATTGTGGGACGATTGTTATATTGGATTCAAAATTTTTAAAGGAGATAATCGAAATGGCTGAGGGTGTCAATGTCAGAATTACTGGAAAGTTGGACATTCATGTATCCAGCAATTTATGCCACGGTGGTCGGGGCGCCCAGATTTGAACTGGGGACTTCCTGCTCCCAAAGCAGGTTTGTCTTCAGAAATTAATCGTTATAACAACCTAAATTAATTGCGTATTCTAATCCACCTGATTTTCCTAACAATCTGTGCATCGCGTGCATGCTGTGCATAATATCAATAACTTAGCATGCTGTCGGCTGAAAAGGGTACCTATTGGGTACCCAAGATTAAAATTAGATCAAAGAATTATTCTGACGGTTAGACAGCTTGATTAAGCTTTTATTGGAACTCTCATTAAACACTTCTTGAGTGTATTTTGAATGTTATCAGTAGGTTAACTTTTTTGGTTCCGCACCATGTCAATTTTTCATCTTTTTACGCACATTTTGGGATATTTTTGCATGTACGCTAACGAATATCAATAGGAAAGGTCTAATTATGCTCATATTTTCCGCACCATATTTTTTTGGCTTGCTCTGCATCAAAAAAATTCGGTATCAGTAAAATCAAGCGTTTAGCCCATACAGACATAAAAATACATTGATTTTTCAGGTAGATGTGTTTGATAGGAGTTGGAAATAATATCTCTTCTTTCCTATTTTTTAGAGGAAAAATATCATAGCGGATTTTTAGATCCGGTCGCACGTCAGCTTATTTTGATTATGGAACCGAAAAAAAATATGTGGTTGGTGACCAACGCCGGACTTGAACCGGCGTGAAGGTTTAATTGATGCGGGCTTATAGGGCATCTGTCACACATTTGTCACAATATAGCTTTCAACGGCATCTATCAAAAAGATAAAATTTTGAAATTTTCTAATAAAGTATAGGCGGCAGGAGTCGAACCCGAATGCACGATTTCACTGCTCGTTAAAAATTCGTGTAAAATCAAGTAATTACAATACAATGTTCCAACCTTCTATCTGGCTTAAGTCCATTTAAGTTCATTAAAGTACGGCAAAATACAGCTTGTATGGTGAAAGTCGCTAAACAGAAAAACCCTATTTCACGTGAAGCACCTTTTGAAAAATCTTTTCAATCTTGTTATCCAAATTTCAAATTCGGCGAATCTGTTAATCAAAACCTCATTATCTTTTTCGCGTATTCCATTTATAATTTCTATGAAGGTTTCAAGTTCAGCAGATTTATTTCTGGCTAATCCAGCCAGCCCGACTCTTTGTCGGGGCGAGAGGATTTGAGTCTCCGACTTCCTGCTCTTTATAGGGGATTGAGATGGTGCCACCCCTCAAATCTCTTAGTTGTCAGAAATATGAAAATCAGCAAGGTAAAGCCTGAGACTTCTTTTTCATACCCAAATACAAAACTCAAGAAAAGTCAAATAGAGCTGACTACAATATGTGGTGTCCTATCATTTTCGAACTGAGTTGTGCATTGCGTATAACAAATCTAAACTTTTTTAGCTCTTCGTTTTTTTTAGATGCTGATGAAAACATTGGTTATGATTCAGAGGGGTTGTGTATTAGATGGAGCAATCTTCAATTTGCGATGTTTCACAAAGCTTGTGCAAAGCTAAAAACAAATTAGCCAACCAAATTTGTTACCTGGATAGCCGTAATCGCCAACCGATACGATATGTAGGTTGCGTATTACGTAATATGCTATTGGATAGATGATCTAAATATGAAATATTGGCAGCCGATCGATATTTTATATAAAATCAACAATGTACCGATGGTTATGAACACCTCCTTTGACGTCGGCGGCAAACACATTGCCGAAACGCCCAGGACGCGGTCGACTGTTTGAATCAACAGAGATTGATGCGGGGTGATTGAAGACTGGAATATTTCCAAAAAGTCCAATTGATGAATTTGAGAAAGTATTCCGTTGATCATAGTTCAAAAAATCCCCCCCACCAACGCGCCTAACAAGTTGTATTGCATTTCGTAAGAAAAAGGTTGAATTTCTTGACTTAAGTCAAGGAGTTTCTTTTCTTGGGGTATTATAAGCTAACATAAACTGGTGTGTCCTAAGCTTTTAGAGATTAACTCAAGGGTGCTTCGGTGGATTCGAATTGACGGCACACTTCCTATATATCCCCACCTTAATTAGGCCACATCATTAATAGGCAGAGATACAAATTTTATAACGACTTTTTTGTTACTCCTTCAGCTCGGTAAAACGATTTTATGTCAAATCTAGCGCCGAAATCTCACCTACCATCCATGCGAATTTTCATTTCTCTGCCTAAGCTTATATAATTTGAATGCACATTGGAGGATTTTCTAATGTCAACGAGGCCAACTTACAAGGAATTGGAATGTAAGGTTAAGGAGCTCGAGATAGAAAGAGAATTCTTCCAAGAGGCAATCTCAGCTGTTTCTCATCCTTTTTATGCAATCGACGCCAACTGTTACAAGATCCTCATGGCCAACGCCGCTTCGATAGCACTCTACGGGGACCACTCCAACCAGCCGTTCTGCTATTCCTGGACACATAAACGCTCGACACCCTGCGACGGCGAAGAACATCCCTGCCCTGTAAAAATTATAAAAAAAACAAGACAATCGGTTACGGTGGAACACACGCACTATGATAAACAGGGGCGGCCCAAATTTTTTGAAATTCACGCCTACCCGCTCTTCGATGCCAAAGGGAATGTTGTTAAGATCATCGAGTACTGTTTGGAAATCAGTAAATTTAAGAAAATGGAGGAGGCGCGACGGGAGAGCGAAGAACGATACCGCTCGTTATTGGAAGCATCGCCAGATCCCATAGTTGTTTATGACAAAGAGGGTAGGACTACATACGCCAATCCCGCTTTTACACGAACTTTTGGCTGGTCATGTGATGAGGTTCTCGGGAAGCGTGTTGATTTTGTCCCTCAAGAGAATTGGCCGGAGACGAAAGATATAATCGAACGGATGCTTCAGGGCGAAAAGATTCAGTCATTCGAAACCAGACGTTTCACCAAAGACGGGAAGTTGTTAGACATTCAACTGAGCACTTCTCTATTTAAAAATCAGCATGGAAAACCAGCCGGGAACATCGTGATTCATCGTGATGTTACTGAGCGCAAGCAGGTGCAGGATAAACTGCGCAAGGCCCATGATGATCTCGAACTCCGGGTGGAGCAACGCACGGCTGTACTGGCTGAAATTAACGAAGCCCTCAAACGAGAAAACTCAGATCGTGAAGCGGCCGAGCAAGAGCTGCAAAAGGCCAAAGAAGCCTCCGAATCCGCAAATCGTGCCAAAAGCACATTTTTGGCCAACATGAGCCATGAGCTGCGTACCCCGCTAAACGCCATCATCGGCTACAGTGAGATGTTGATAGAAGATACCGAAGACCAGGGTCAGCAAGAAATTATCCCCGACCTCCAAAAGATACGCGAAGCAAGCAAACAACTCAGGTCGCTTATAAACGATGTTCTCGACCTCTCCAAAATCGAGGCCGGCAAGACGGAGCTCTACCTGGAGACCTTCGAGGTTACGGATCTAATCCAGGATGTGGTGAGCACCGTCCAACCGCTGGTTGAAAAGAATGCGAACAATCTTATAATCCACAGTGCCGATGGTCTCGGCACCATGTATACCGATTTGATTAAGGTGCGCCAGGGATTGGTTAACCTGCTCGGTAACGCTTCCAAGTTCACCGAGCATGGTACGATCAGCTTGGAGGCAGCCCGGCAAACAGTGGACGGCACCGCTTGGATCACCTTCAGCGTAAGCGACACCGGGATAGGTATGACCCCCGAGCAGATGGAGAAACTGTTTCAGCCTTTCTTGCAGGCCGAGGCTTCGATGACCCGCAAATATGGCGGGACCGGACTGGGGCTGGAAATTACCAGACGTTTCTGCAAAATATTGGGTGGGGATATTACAGCAAAGAGTAGACCTGGGGAGGGTTCCACCTTCACTATTCAGCTGCCGGCAAAGGTTGTCCGACCCAAGATTGAGCAAATAACTAATTCCTAAAAATCAAAAACCTCAAATGAGCAAAAAAAGGATTAATTTTCTTATAAAAATAATCCAACCAAGGCTTTATCTAGTACCCCAATCCAACTGGGAGTAATTGGTTAAAGGAAAAAAAGTGAAAAACGGATGTGAGACCATCGATACTAAAATGACGCCTGACCTCGCCGCCGGAAACCTGGAAGACTATTTTATCCGGCAGAAACAAATTATTGTAGCCTACAGTGGGGGAGTGGACAGTGCTCTGCTTGCGTTTGCGGCTCACAGGGCGTTGGGGGACCAGATGGTGGCGGTGTTGGCCGACAGCCCGTCCCTTTCCCGTCGTGAATATCGCAGCGCCCTTGGCTTTGCGCAGAATCACGGCATTCCGCTTCAAATCCTTCGAACGCAGGAAATGGAAGACCCAAACTATCAAGCAAACCAGGCCGATCGCTGTTATCATTGCAAAAAAGCCCTTTTCGAAAAAATTGAAAACCTCCGAGAACAGTTGCAGGGATTTGATCGGAATTTGTCCTGGCCGGTGTGTTACGGTGTGAACCAGGATGACCTTGGTGATTATCGACCGGGCATACAGGCAGCCCGCGATGCATCAATTCAGGCGCCATACGTCGAATTGGGATTTACCAAAGGAACAATCCGGGCAATATGCGCATATTTCAATCTGGAAATAGCTGATAAACCTGCCATGCCCTGCATGGCCAGCAGAATTGCCTATGGAGAGGAAGTAACGGCGGAAAAGCTGGACCAGGTGGAAAAAGCTGAAGATTATCTCTATGGTCTGGGTTTTCGGGTGTTACGGGTTCGTCATCACGGCGACACGGCCAGAATCGAAGTGCCGCCGCAGGATTTTGAAGCAATATTGAAGCACCGAGAGCGGGTCCGTAATAAATTCCATGCTCTGGGGTTTGCTTATGTATCTTTGGATTTAGACGGTTTTAAAAGCGGCTCTCTTAATGCAGTCCTGAAGTCAATTTAGATTTGTCTCCGATCAGATCATCTAAACCAAACACACCCATTTCTATCTCAGCTATTATGATAACCCCCCCCCTTTTTTATGAAATGTCAAGATCGGCTTTTTTTGTTGACAACGGTGCCACATTGTGACATTAACAAGTTTATTATCACCTCCTTCAATTACAAGACTCCCGGTACTGACCATGGACAGTAAAGAATTCATCCATTACCGCAATACACTGAACAAGACCCAGAGGCAAATGGCCCAACTGCTCGGAATCTCCATTAAGGCCATCCACAGCTACGAACAGGGCTGGCGCTCTGTTCCGCCTTCTGCCGAGCGGCAGCTGTTTTTCTTGGTCTCCAGGATGCGGAAGAACAACAAACTCAAAAAGCCATGCTGGATTATTAAAAAATGTCCTCGCGGCCAAAGGAAACAATGTCCGGCCTGGGAATTTAAGGCCGGAGATCTCTGCTGGTTTATCAACGGAAACATTTGTGAGGGCACGGTACGCCAAAACTGGAAAGAGAAGATGAAGATTTGCCGGTCTTGTGAAGTATTTTCTTACCTGCTTTAATCTCAAGCACACTCCGCTTCTGGCTCCTTCCGATAAATTCAGAGGATTTATTTATTGCGGAGGCCGGAAAAATGTGAAATTCGAAGAAAATCACTAAAATGCGTTCACGGGCTTACAATATGCAATCCGCTCATGTAAAAATAAAAACGGTCGGTCTGCTGTCCGGAGGACTGGACAGTACTCTGGCCGCTAAACTGATGATGGAACAGGAGATCGACGTATATGCAATCAACTTTACCTCTCCATTCTGCACCTGCACACCTAAAAAGGCAGGATGCGCGGCGGTGGTTACAGCAGTGAAGGAACTGGGAGGGATTGCCTTAAAACAGGTCGCATTGAGGGATGAATATCTTGAAATGGTGCGAAATCCGAAACACGGATACGGAAGCGGAATGAATCCCTGCATCGATTGCAGGATTATGAAAATAAAGAAAGCCGGTGAATATATGCGCAGGATTGGTGCATCTTTTCTCTTCACCGGTGAGGTCCTAGGCCAGCGTCCCATGTCACAGCACAGAAGGGCAATGGATATTATCGACCTGGAATCCGGCTTCCAGGGATATATCCTGCGACCGCTCTCGGCGGCGAATTTCGAACCAACGATTCCTGAAAAGGAAGGATGGGTGGACAGAAGCAAAATGCTGGGAATATCGGGAAGGTCAAGGAAAGCACAGATAGCGCTTGCATCCCAAAAGGGCATCCAGGATTATCCTTGTCCAGCAGGCGGCTGTCTTCTTACGGATAAAAATTTCGCTGATAAAACGCGCGATTATTTCAATTACACTGAGCATCCATCAGTAAAAGATATTCCGCTTTTAAAAACGGGAAGACATTTTAGGCTTGAAAATGGCGATAAGGTCATTATCGCACGGAATGGAAACGAATGCAGAAAACTTATAGACCTTAGGCGTGAAAGCGACCATCTTCTTGTCCCGTTGAATTTTTCAGGGCCGGCCGTGATTCTTCAGGGAAGCTCGCTGCCGGCTGCCGTTGAGCAGATGTTGTATTATACAAAAAAGCCAGTTCAAGAGACTGCTCTGATAACTCACGCTCATATGGGAAATAATAAAACCGTATTTTTATACGAAACATTGAATAAATCATTCATGTCAGCTTATCTTCAAGCAGTGCAGTGAACCTTAAAAAGGAGATTGTTCATGAGCCAGGACTTTAAATTTGAAACCCTTTGTTTACACGCAGGCCAGCAACCCGACCCGACAACGACCGCCAGAGGCGTTGCCGTTTATCGGACTTCTTCGTATGTATTTAGAGACACTGAGCATGCCGCCAACCTTTTTGCTCTCAAAGAACTCGGAAACATCTACACAAGACTAATGAATCCGACTCAGGAGGTGCTGGAACAACGGGTTGCGGCCCTGGAAGGCGGTACGGCGGCACTGGCGCTTGCATCCGGCACCTCCGGTGTTTATTATGCCATCATCAATATCTGTTCGGCCGGAGATGAGATCGTATCCGCCAATAATCTTTATGGCGGCACTTATACGATGTTCGATTGCATCCTTCCCCAGTTCGATATCTGTGTAAATTTTGTCGATCCCCGGGAACCACAAAATTTTGAAAAAGCAATCAATAAAAAGACACGGGCGGTATTTATTGAGACCATCGGTAATCCGGTATTAGAGTTTAGCGATATCCGTGCAATCGCCGAAATTTCCCATGCGAATAATCTTCCGTTGATTGTAGATGCAACCTTCACGACGCCTTATTTACTGAAAAGTATCGAGCATGGTGCCGATATCGTGGTCAACTCCTTAACCAAATGGATGGGGGGGCACGGAACCGGCATCGGCGGAGTAGTGGTTGATTCCGGAAAATTCGACTGGACAGATCCCAAATTCAAACTTTACAATGAACCCGACGCCAGTTACCATGGCATCCGCTATGCCCACGACCTGGGAGAACTAAATCCCATTGCCTTTATTCTAAGAATGCGTCTGGTTCCGCTTAGAAATCTCGGGGCCTGCATCTCGCCGGATAATGCCTGGATGTTTTTGCAGGGGCTGGAAACGTTGCCGCTTAGAATGGAGTGCCATTGTGAAAATGCTGCAAATGTGGCCAAATACCTGAAGGCCCATTCAAAAGTCGGTTGGGTGCGGTATCCCGGGTTGGAGGATGATCCGACGTATCCGGTTGCCAGAAAATATCTTGAGAAAGGCTTTGGCGGCATGGTGGTGTTCGGAATAAAAGGCGGATCTGAGGCTGGAAGCAAATTTGTCGAAAATTTGAAACTTTTCTCTCATCTTGCCAATGTGGGAGACGCCAAGAGTCTGGTGTTGCATCCATCCAGCACCTCCCATTCGCAATTAAACGAAGAGCAGCAAAAAGCCGGAGGTTTAACTCCGGATCTCATCCGCCTGTCCATCGGTATTGAACATATCGATGATATTATAGGTGATCTGGAGCAGGCGTTTTCAAATATTTGAATATAATCCTGCCAAACGAAGAACTGGCTGAATTTTTTAAAGAAATTCGAAGCAGGAAATCCTCAGCTATTTTCTGAACCTTCACCGGCTTGCCTTTGTAGGCAAAAGTTGAGTTCCGAATAATCACAAACATACGTAGCGTCCTTGAAAACGAAGCGATAATTTGCTCAGTAAACCCATCCCTGAAATACTCCTGCCCGGGATCGCCACTCAGGTTATTGAAAGGTAATACAGCCATAGAAGATTTTTCCTGTAGGGGATATGCCATGCCGGCATCGAGCCCATACATGCTCACAATTCGCTGCCACCTCGGCGTGCGAGGCAGGGACAAACGAGGCGATATGCGCGGCATGGGCTGCGCCGCCTACCACATCTCATACAGCAATGAGGGCTTCTACGAAGGCACGGATCCCGCCATTCCAAAAGATAAGAAAGGGCATCCTCACAAAAAATCATTTCACGATCAGCTGATGGAGCGAACCTAGGCGCCGGGGCTGACGTTTCACAGCATCTATGAAACTAAAAAGCCACAGGTTCCATGAGAAAATGCTCAGCGGAAATTGGGATGAAGATTCTACGGAGATAAGCGTTGTCCCAGAAGGCATCCATGATTTTTACCTTTTTCATTTATTTTCAGACAATTTGATAGGTCCCGGAGCCATTGCAAAGTGTTTTCCTTCCTAATCAATAACATCCTTAATTGCTCGAATTAAATCGTCAGCTTTCAGCGGTTTTACCAGATGGCCTTCCGGTGAAGATTTTCCTGTTGATGAGCGGTCTAAAAGGCTTTTAAAATCTACTTCTTTCGAAATCCCTGTAATTATGATGACAGGAATCTCCTTCAGATCCGGATCCGTTCTCAGTTCTTTATAAGTTTTCATTCCGCTCTTTTGTGGCATCATGATGTCCAGGATAATGAGATCCGGTTTTTCCTCACGCGCCTTTTTCAGTCCCTCTATGCCATTTTCGGCGGTAACGGGTGTAAAATTGTGGTCTTCCAGCACTTCAGAATAGAAGGTCAGCGTATCCAATTCATCATCAATAGCCAAAATTTTTTTGCTCATAGATCGTTCCTCCTTTTTTTCAGGTGACTGCTTGTGGTCGCCTTGCTGGTATCGTGGCTTTAACATTGATACTGCTCATAGGTAATAATTCTTTCAGTTAGTGTCAACTTTTGCGCTTACCCGGCGAAACCATTTCCTGAGAATCCTTTGGGAATTACCCTGCGGCCAATGGTCTTCCAGTACATCCCCTCTAAAACAATAGCCGTGCCTCTTCAAAAAAAGCATTCCGGTTTTTAGCGCCACTCTGCCGCTGTAGCTTCTAAAACTCATGGATTCCAGCAGATTGACGGTGAGCCGTGCCGCTTTCTCAAATTCCACTGGATGTTTTTCTGTAACGTCCTCATTCAATTTGCGCATGGCTAAATTAATCGCTTGGAGATCGAATCCCAGCCAGGATTGAGATGGAATCCTGTCCGGCAACCCCCCGCGTAAAGCAAGATAAATCTCCGCCACCTCATTTATAGATACCGCCATGAAATCCCCACAGGTCATATCATTACTAATCGCCTTGTCGGGATCCTCCACGAACTTATGTATTTGGATTCTTGCCGACAGCGACAAGACATGCTTGAGATTATGGAATGGTATTATTTGGGTTAAATCTATCGGTTCCCGGTAACGTGTGGCTAAAAAAGGAATTGTTCTCGTTGTGTAATCAAGAATGCTTTTATAAGGTTTGTCACCCCATTCCTGAACTACTTCCTGCAATGTATTCAAACACAATGAAGACAGGTCCTTATCTTTGTGTTCATACGATCTAATGATCAGGCATGGATTAGAATATACCGGATCCGATGATGTACGGGATTCTTCTAAATATAATGTCTTTTCTTCAATTTGTTTCTTGACTGTGGATCTAATCGTGGGCGCATGCGGGCCGTAGCTCATGCTAAAAAGCCGAGCCCGGGTCAGAAGCTCTCCGTAATTCGCATAATGATACAGCTGGGCAATATATATCAGCTTGTCGAGTTTGACTTCCTGAAGATGGGACACAGTACAGGCAAAATAAGCAATCAGGTTCTTCAGATTGTTATGGGACCCGTGTTTTTGAAACGGTTTCAACATCATCCTACTTTCAGTAGAGGCTTGTTTCATAAATTCTTCTACCGATGGAGTTGATACCACACCCCCTGTTCTAATGGCTCAAGGCATGGGGCACAAGTCTCAAGGCAAGGAATCAAGGGGGCAACTACCATCTGCCTTACGCCTTGCGCCTTGATGTAATGGCACCATCCCCCGGACAGTTGACGAATTAGAATAAGTGCACAGATCTACGATAAAAGACTCCACCATGTTTCATGAGTCTTCATGCCTTTGAGGCAACACCATGGTAAACGTCGAACCTTTTCCGGGTTCTGAATTTACACTTAAAACTCCCCCGTGCTCTTGAACGATCTTTTGAGTGACCAGCAGGCCCAGGCCGGTGCCTTTTGACCCCTTGGTGCTAAAGAAGCTGGCAAACAATTGCTGTTTGATATCCTCATCCATGCCGCATCCATTGTCGAGAACTTCAAATGCAATCGTCTTATCATCCTGCCGTCGGGTAGTTACAGTCACCTTGTATTCTTTGTCTTCGCTCTCATCGGCCAAACAGGCATCAATTCCATTTGAAACCAGGTTTAAAAGACATCGATGAATACCTTTCTGATCCAGCTGAATATCACCGATGTTGGGGTCAAAGTCCCGGACAACTTTGATGCCTTCGTTAACGGCATCTTCTGCCTTTGGTTCCATTAGTTCACATACTTCTTCTGCAATGGTATTTGGTGAGCAGCTTTCATATTCAGGCTTACGTTCCTTGGAATAATTGAGAAGATCCATTACGAGGTCGGAAACCTTGTCAATATTCTTGCGAACCATATTCCAGCCAGTGTTAAGTTTTTGGATGTCATCTTTCCGCAGGCCTTTATCTACAATATATACACCGCCTTCAAGATGAAACAGGATATTTTTGATGCAATGGGCAAGGCCGGCAACCGTTTGGCCGATGGCAGCTAATCTTTCAGATTTGACCAGTCCCTCCTCCAGCCGTTTGCGCATGATTATACCGGACAGTGTATTGGCAACTGCTTTGAGGAAATCTTCTTCTCTTTGTACCCACCGGTGATCTTCGCGGATATACATGTTAATCACCCCCAGAGTCTCACCGCCGAAGCAAATGGGGACACAAAAATGACCGTGGGGAGTAATACCATCGTAGCGAATATCATGACGCTCGTCTAAACATTGTGAAAATTGGATCTCCTGTGATTGGGCCGCGCGCCCGCAATGACATTTGCCAAACGGCAGCCGTGCGCAGGACTCCATGATCGGTTGCGCCAGTCCATCGTGGGCTTTCATTACCAATGTATGGGGATCATCTTCGACCAGAAAAATGCTGCCCTGTTTTTTAAATGCAAGCCAGGGAATGGAAAGGATTAAATCAAGAGCGAGTTTCAACAGTTCATCCAGACTCATATCTTCCAGCGAATAGCGCAACAGCGAATTCATCGCCGCCTGGGTGTCATAGTTGCGCCGCAGTTCATCCTCGGCGTGTTTGCGGACGGTTACCGATTTTTTGTGATCAAGCGCATTTTTGATGGCTCTTAATAACTTTTCATCCGACAACGGTTTTCGCAGATAGTCATAGGCACCTTTCCTCAAAGCTGCCAGGGCGGATTCCATGGAACCCTGTTCGGCCATAATTATGATCGGTGTATCCGGCCATCGACGTTGGATCTGATCCATGCCCGGGTACCTATCCATTCCCGGGTTGACAATATCCAAAAGGATAAGATCCATGCCGTCCGTGATTAGCTTTTCAACAGCGTCTTTGTCATTGATCGATGTAACTATTTTATAGCCATGGTCCGCAAATAACTCTTTTAAAGCCATCTGAATTCCCGGATCATCATCAATGATTAATATTTTGGGCCGGTCAATCATGATCTCCTCCAAAAAAACGAATGTTGACGAATGATGATTTGCGGATGTCGCTGCGCTCCGTCATTTATTGAAGCTCCCCGCCGCAAGCGGACGGGGTATCAAAATTGTCGATATGGTGCCACTAAGCGCCTATGCCTAATTACTTCGCCACCACCTTCGGTTTTGCGGTGATTTCCTTTCCTGCGCGCAGAAATGTGATGGAGATTTTATCACCGGGATTCAGTAACTTGAGGATCTCGGACAGCCCCTTCAAGTCATGCACCACAATAAAATCTATTTCTATCATCACATCTCCTGATCTGAGCCCGCAGGCTTCCGTCGGCGAATCCGGTACAACCCCGGAAATTCGGGACCCTTCACTGCTGTATGCAAAGTCGGGAATCGTACCCAGGCTGACTTTCCGCTTTTTTTTTGCAGTCGCTACCACTTGTTTACCCGGCTTTAAGATTGCCGTCAAGGGGTCTACACGGCCGGTCAGACACTCAACGACCTCTTTGGCCACGGATGCCACTTTTAAAAGCCCTTCGGCATCTATCCGGTCAAATGTGTCGGAAGGCCGGTGGTAATCCAGATGAGGTCCGGAGAAAAGCTGCACGGCCGGGACTCCTGCCTCGTGAAAACTTTTATGATCGCCGGCATCCAACTCTTCATTTGCGTTCGTCACATCAACCCCGGTGACATAACCCGCTCCCCTGAAAATGTGTACCTATTCCCTGGCTGTTCCGGCTCCGAGTACTGAAAGCTTCCTTTTGCTAAGGCGCCCAACTGTATCCAGATTGAGCATACCGATGCATTGTTTCACGGGATACTGCTTCTCATTGGCAGCGTAATGCTGCGAGCCTTTTTTTCCGGCTTCCTCACCGGCAAACGTTACAAAAACCACCCATCGGTCGGGGAGCAGGCTTTTGCCGAGTAAGTTTGCAAGCTCGATGAGCACCGCCACGGCGCTGGCATTGTCGTCGGCATCGTGATGAATTTTCCCCTTGTTGTTTTCCTTGACATCCGGCCAGTCCAGGCCCAGGTGATCATAATGGGCCCCTACAACGACGCTCTATGCTTCAAATTCGCTCTTATTACCGGAAATGACGCCTACAACGTTTCTCAATATCACTTTATGCTCGGGATTTCCGCCTTTTGATAGCTTGACGTTATGTCAACATTCATAATTATTCAAACATGTTATGCGTATCTCAGTGAAATTGATCCTTCCGGGAACTGACATACATGGAAGCAGTTAACCATAACAGCTGCAAGGTGTGGCCTGATCAATTTTATCAGAAATAATCCGCTTTTCTAAAAGTTCACATGGTTTCGTCGTATCAATATCTTGACATTAGTAGATCCCAGCACCATTATTTTGGAAAAGACGTAGGGCAACTGCACGAATATGCTCAGGAGAAGTGCCGCAACAACCGCCTACCAAATGCGCCCCGGCTCGAATACACTCTAAAATGCCATTCGAAAATTCTATTGGGGACATTTCAAACTCCGTCTTGCTGTCTACCAACTTTGGCATTCCCGCATTCGCCTGGGCCAAAATAGGAAGCTCAGTCGCGCTGCCAAGCATGGATACAATTTTGGCCATCTGTGAAGGGTCAATATCGCCGCAGTTTGCTCCGACGACCTGAGCGCCGGATTCGGTAAGTGCCGTCGCACAGTCATTGGCAGAATTACCCATGACTGTTCTTCCTCCATTTTTAGGGGTTGAGAATGCCAATGATACGATCACTGGTAGAGATGAAATTTCTTTACATGCACGCAAAGCACATAGCGCCTCTCTTAGATCAAACATCGTTTCAATTATGAAACCATCTACGCCACCTTCAGCCAACAAGCCTGCTTGCTCTTTGTAAGCCTCATACGCGGTCGACTCCGAGATTTCGCCGTAAGGTTCGAGTAGTTTCCCCGTGGTGCTCATATCACCCAGGACGTATTGATCTTTATCAGCCACCAGTCTCGCTAATTGAGCACCGGCCAAATTCACCTCTCGCACATCCACGCCGACATTATGCGTTTCGATGTAAACTCGATTCATGGTGAAAGTATTCGTAATAAGCATATGGCAACCACTCTGAGAATACTCCTTATGTATATCCAAAACCACATCCGGGTTGGTTAGATTCGTCTGGCCACCCATATTCAAGCCACGCAGTGCCAATTGAGTGCCCATTGCGCCATCAAGCAGGATTGTATCTGGATTCGTTAAGAAAGCCGACAAGTCCATAGCTATTCCTATTTCATTTATTGTCGTTTATTCGTTTTGCATTTACAGTAGAATCTATGTTTTACTTTTATGCAGCAATTTCTGGTTAGGAAATTGCTGAGTCCAACTAATGTTTATTTTGAAGTGAAATACAAAGAATTTTAGTTTTCAATTAATTTAAAACCACACTCATCGAGGTTGACATTAAATAGCGCAATCCTTTTCACATATCTAAATCGGAAAAAACAACATTTCCCAATTACGTGATGTTCAAAATAACATTGAAAACAGCTTTTTATCAGCATTAATTTATTTAATAAAAACAGCTCTGTGCTCTCAGTGTCTGGTATAGTTCAGAAAGTCGAATCGTGATTCATTCCCTGTAAATTCCAATTTTCAGTACATAACGAGGTTGATCAATAAATTTTTGCACATTTAATAAACACGGCATATTTCTCAACGGAATCTTAATAGTGTGGACTGCTGCTAGGGTGACAACCGGAAATTCAGTATGCAGAGCTTTCGCGCATTCCGGTAAAAGAAAATATAAAGACCCAAAGCAAGTAATACGAAGTCCCTGAAAATCAAGGGTCCGGTAAAGGTCCCTTGACCGCTGGAGTTTATCGAAAAACAACCGCAGTCGAATTCATGGCCGCGGATAATATTTATGGAAAGCGCGGTTATAAAGACCAACAGCATGGCATTGACGATCAGTGAGGCAGACCGTGGATAAAACCCGACGATCAGGGCCAGCCCTGCGACAAGCTCCAGGAAAGGCACAATGATGGCAATCAGGTTGATGAACAAGGCCGGGAAAAGGTCATACCCGTAAATAATCTTTGCAAAAACAGCCGGCGCCAGAATCTTGTTATAACTGGCATATACAAATGTCCCGCCAAGAATCCAGCGTGCCGCCAACTCGATCCAGTGGTTACCAAAGAAGGTTCTGATGGGTTTATTCAATTGGATACCCTTCCGCTTCCCAGCCCGGATAGCCGTCGATAAAAACATTTATCTCCGTATATCCAAACGCCAAAAGAAGTTGTGCCAGCCTGTGACTGTCCTCGCAAGTCCTGCCCGAACAATAGGTGATAATGGCTTTTTCAGGTGGATATTGCCCCAGAAACGCCTCGATTTTTTCATCAAACTGCCCCACCGGCAAAGAAATCGCCCCTTTGATGTGCCCTTTATCAAAATCATCCCGGGACCGGGCATCGACAAAAACGAATTTTTGGCTGTCATACAACTTCCTGGCCAGGGTTACCTCCCCGATTTCAAGGTCGTCGAGGACAATAGCGTTTTTTTCATTTGCCGTAATCACGCCCTTTGCGGTATCCCACTGGCCGACCAGGGCGATACCGGCCGGTGTGAAATAATTAACCGCAAACGCCGCGATGATCGATGCGCTCACAAGAATGATTATTTCCTTGATTGTTTCCATCGGGGTTTTGAAATCGCTGTTAGGTATAATCTTAACTTTTCACAATATCAGAGCATAATATTGAAGAGTAAAGTACCAAAATAATCAGTAATCCAACGCAGAAAAAGTAAATCACCGTGTTACACACACAGTTATCACTTCAAGCCAGCTATACGAAGTGCATCAGCAAACCTTCAGGTCCGCAGAGTTTTTAAATGGATGGTTTTTGTAAATCTATTTATGGAAAAGGAAGGATTGTTACTAAATTTTTAAGAATATTCTAACAAAATAAAACGTATAGATTGTTCTCTATCTCCTAATTTTAACATGCTATAACCATGAGCCATCCATGCTGCTAAACCCCACTCTCTATGCGGGTAAGAAAGATCTGCTTTTGACATTAAAGTATGTATGAAAATACTTCACAAGACCGGCAAATTTTCATCTTCTCATTCCAATTTTTCTGAACAGAGCCTTCACAAATTGTTCCGTTTATAAACCAGCAAAGCTTTCCAGCCTTAAACTCCCAGGCCGGACATTGTTTCCTTTGGTCGCGAGGACATTTTTTTACAATCCAG